>Ga0190293_1000539_pt1 | contig 13463 bp, 11 predicted proteins | sample 48693001_MG_FD_161671 | JGI IMG/M metagenome (GOLD analysis project Ga0190293, IMG submission 161671) | Hydrothermal vent microbial mat bacterial communities from Southern Trench, Guaymas Basin, Mexico - 4869-30-0-1_MG | ecosystem: Environmental > Aquatic > Marine > Hydrothermal vents >... | reverse complement strand
CCAACGGCACCCTTGTCTTCCGCAAATTTACAGCCTGACCCCGGCTGACCCCGGCCTTGTATAGCTGTTCGTTAGAATATGCCTGCGACCTGACCGGTATCGCAACCGCGTTACCCGATCAATACCCATACCTGCTGGACAGTGCAGCACCCGGAGCCCTGGGTGAGTGCAGCCTGCTGCTGAGAAGCAGTGGTGAGCAGTTGTGCCTGCACAGCGACGGTCGCATTAGTGGCCCGGGTGAAACGGCTGGTTTTTTGTCCCGGCTTGATGAATGGTATCAACGGGAAAAACAGCTCCCGGATGAAGAAACCGATTGGCCTTTTATCGGCGGCTGGTTTTTGTATCTTGCTTATGAACTGGCGGTAGAAATTGAACCAGTGGTAGGCTTTCCTGCAGCGGATGATGGGTTCCCGGTTGCCTTTGCGAGCCGTTGTCCAGCAGTGATCTATACCCGGCCAAATCAGCCTGGGGTATTGCACCTGGTTGCAGAGACTGAAGTGCTGCTGGATGAGATGCAGAATGAACTCCGGGATCTGGATATCAGCCCTGCCGGGCAATGCACAGAAATTTCAGACCTGACCCCGGACTCTCCACAGAACTTCAAACGTGCTGTTGAAAAGATACACGAGTACATCCTGGATGGTGATGTGTTCCAGGTTAACTTGTCCCGGGGTTGGCATGGGGAATTTGACGGGCCAGTTGACTCCGCTGCGCTTTACCACTCATTGAGAAAGAATAACCCCGCACCTTTTGCCGGCATGGTGCGTTGGGAAAACTACACTTTAATGAGCTCCTCGCCGGAAAGGCTGGTGCATGTCAGCAGGGGTGAGGTCCAGTCCAGACCGATTGCAGGCACACACCCGCGCGGTGCAGACCGTGAGTCTGATGAGGCGTTGAGCCGGGAACTGCTGGCGCACCCGAAAGAGCGTGCAGAACACATCATGCTGATTGACCTGGAGCGTAATGACCTGGGCAGGGTTTGTGAAACCGGAACGGTTGAGGTTGATGAATTGATGGTTGTTGAGACCTACGAACATGTTCATCATATCGTTTCCAACGTGCGCGGCCGTTTACGGCCGGGGGCAACGCCGATAGACGTTATTCGTGCCGTTTTTCCGGGCGGCACCATTACCGGTTGTCCGAAGGTGCGTTGCATGGAAATTATTGCGGAGCTGGAACAAAAGGGCCGCAGTTTCTACACCGGTTCCTTCGGTTACCTGGGGCTCGATGGCAGTATGGATTTGAACATTCTGATTCGTTCTATGTTATTAAATGACAGGCAAATCAGTTTTCGGACCGGTGCCGGTATCGTCGCGGATTCTGTGCCAGATAAAGAGGTTGCGGAGACCGTGGATAAGGCTCTCGGATTATTAAAGGCGTTGGGACAACATCATGCTTGAATGTCTGGTAAATGGCGAAATATCATCCCTGGTTGAAACTTCAAACCGTGGGCTGAACTATGCGGATGGGCTGTTTGAAACCCTGGTGGTGCGTGGCGGCCGACCGCTGAGGTGGCAGGCCCACATGGACCGGCTCGGAATTGGTTGCGAACGCCTGGGCCTGGCTATGCCGCCGCAGTCCGTGCTTTTGCGGGAGGTGCAAACCGCCAGCGCAGGATGGCCTGATGCGGTAGTAAAGATCGTGCTTACCCGGAGTGGTCAGGCCCGGGGCTACATGCCGCCGGAAGACAGTAACTGCGTCAGGATAGTCAGTGCTCATATTTACCCGGAAGGTATTGTCGAGATGGCCAGGGAGGGTGTCAGGGCCCGGATCTGTAAAACCCGGCTGGCAATCCAACCCGCGCTGGGCGGAATAAAGCATTTAAACCGGCTTGAGCAGGTGCTGGCCAGTGCAGAACTGCGAAATTCCGGTGTGGCCGAAGGCATCCTGCTGGATCGGGAAGATCATGTTATCAGCGCGATATCCGCGAACATTTTCCTGGTCATGGAAGATCGTTTGTTGACGCCGAGACTGGATCGTTGCGGTGTGCGTGGTGTCGTGCGCAGCCAGATACTGGATGAATTTGAAGTGCGTTGTGAACAGCGTCGTATCATGGTGGACATGCTGCAGGAGGCCGATGAAGTGTTCATCTGCAATTCCGTCAGGGGCATTGTACCGGTGACCGCAATTGACGATCAGGAATACGGGATCGGACCGGTGACCCGTGAATTACAAACCTGGTTACTGGATGGCATCAGGAAGAAATGAAGCGCGTACTGCCGGTCGGTTTGATCCTGATACTGCTGGCCGTGGCCAGCATGTCGGGTTTGTGGCAACAGTATCAACGGTTTCTGCAAACACCTCTGGATATTGATGAAGCAGGCCTGGTGTTCGTGGTGGAGCCTGGTAGCAGTATTCGTTCAGTGATAGCAAAACTGGAAAAGCAGGATGCGACCTGCATGAGCTGGCGCTGGCGCTTGTTGAGCCGACTCCAGCAGGTGACCATCAAGACGGGTGAGTACACACTGCTGCCCGGAATGAAGCCGGTACAGTTGTTGAACCTGCTGGTGTCCGGAAAAGTGCTCAGTTACCGCTTTACGATTATCGAGGGTTGGTCGGTTAAGCAATTACTCGATGCATTGGCGAGGGACCCGGTTTTGCGCCACACGCTCGATACAGTGAAAGATATGCAAAACCGCACAGGCTTGCCCGACGGTAATCCGGAGGGGTGGTTCCTTCCCGAAACCTATGTATTTGTCCGTGGTGACTCAGACCTTCAAATACTGGTACGTGCCTACAAGGACATGCAAGAAAGCCTTGCAAGGGCATGGGTTGGGCGTGATATGGGCCTGCCTTATGAAACGCAGCAAGAATTACTCACCATGGCGTCTATTATAGAGAAAGAGACCTCGTTGGAGAGTGAACGGGCGAATATTGCAGGCGTGTTTGTGCGTCGTTTGCTCAAGCACTGGCGCCTGGAGACAGATCCGACGGTTATCTATGGCATGGGTGATTCATATCAGGGTAATATTCGCCGTAAGGACCTCAAGAAGGACACGCCCTACAACACGTATACGCGCCACGGCCTGCCGCCAACACCTATTGCCTTGCCAGGTCTGGCATCGTTGCAGGCTGCGGCCCATCCGGCCAGCGGAGAGGCCATGTTTTTTGTCGCCACCGGGCAGGGCGGTCACACATTTTCCAGTACACTCGAAGCACACAACAAGGCAGTCAGACAGTTGATTAAAAGTAAACAGGGTAAATCCAAACAGGGTAAAAAAGGGTGATGCCGGTGAAGAATGGTTTTTTCATCAGTCTCGAAGGTGGTGAGGGAGCTGGTAAAAGTACACAGCACCGGCGCATTGTTGAGTGGCTGACCAGCCAGGGTAAAACCGTGGTTGAAGCCCGCGAGCCTGGTGGTACACCCGTCTCTGAGCAAATTCGTCAGGTACTGCTCGACACCCGCAATGCGGGGTTGAATGCAACTGCTGAGTTGTTGCTGATGTTTGCGGCCCGTTCACAATTGGTGCAGGAAGTGATACTGCCGGCGCTGGCCGAGGGTCATGTTATTGTCTGCGATCGCTTTGCGGATGCCAGTTATGCCTACCAGGGCGGGGGGCGGCAATTGGGCGCCGAAACCGTTTCAAAAGTGGAGCAACTCGTTCTCAAGGGTCTGCAACCAGATTTGACCTTGCTGTTTGATATTCCGGTGGAACAGGGCATGACAAGGGTGGCCGGGCGTGGTGCCGCAGATCGCTTCGAAGTCGAATCGGTCCGGTTTTTTGAACGGGTCAGGGCTGCCTACCTTGAGCGGGCAACAGCCAATCCGCAGCGATTCCGGGTTATAGATGCAAGTCAGGACCAGGAGCAGGTCTGGCAACAGGTTGAAACTGTGCTGAAGGCAAGCCTGAGTTTATGATAATTTCCACCACAAAGGCCGTCGATGAGCTTTATCCCTGGCTGAGTGGGCACTGGTCATTCTTCAACCAACGGCTTGAGGCGGATAGACTGGCGCATGCCCTGATGATCCAGGGGCCGGCGGGCTGCGGGAAAACAGCGCTTGCGGGAGCAATGGTGGCCAGGCTTTTATGCACTGCGAACCAGGTACGCGCCTGCGGTGAATGCCATTCCTGCAAGTTGGTTGCCGGTGGCGCACACCCCGATTATTTTTCTCTCCAGCCTGAAGAGGGCAGTGAGGTCATCAAGGTAGACCAGGTGCGCGGCCTGATTTCCAGGCTGGTTCTCACAACTTTCGTCAGTGATCGAAAAGTGGCCTATATCTGTCCCGCAGAAAGCATGAATGCTGCTGCTGCAAATGCATTGCTGAAGAGTCTTGAAGAGCCTTCGGGTAATACCGTGCTGATTCTCGTAAGCGATAACCCGGGTAGCTTGCCGGTTACCATCCGTAGCCGCTGTCAGGCCATTTCCGTGGCCCAGCCGGATAAGCAACTGGTTCAGGATTGGTTGGAAGAAAGTTCCGGAAGCCCCCCAAATGAGGTCAGTGCGGCCATACAGGCGGCCGGTGGCAGCCCTTTGCGAGCCGCACGATACCTTGGTTCACCTGAACTGGACGCGTATGGGCAAGTGCGTCAGGGCCTTGCAACACTGCTCAGCAAACCAGGCTCTGTCTCACTCGTCAGCAGCCAGCTTGGTGAGCTGAATCCGGTTGATCTATGGCGTTGGTTGTCCATGTGCACCGGTGATGTTTTGAAATCTATGATGGCGGGTGTACCTTTAACCTGGCTGCCTGCAAACGTAAAATTACAGAATAAAGTGCTTTTGCAATTGCAAAGGCAGGCCGATATCAACCGACGATTATCGGCCACACCGGTACGCGGGGACTTACTTTTGCAGGATTGGCTGATAAGATGGGCGGAGCAGGTGATTTGAGCACCCAGCATACGGACATGGAAGACACCAGGAAAACGAGGAGTAGAGCATGACACAACAAGGAATACTTTCGCTATCCATCAAGGACCGGCAAACGCTGTACAACGCCTATATGCCTTTTGTCCAGGGTGGTGGCCTGTTCGTTCAGAGCACCAAGCGTTATGCGCTGGGTGACGAGGTGTTTCTGTTGCTGACTATCATGGAACTTGAGGAACGCCTGCCTATTCCGGGTAAAGTTGTCTGGGTTACTCCACCGGGTGCGCAAGGTAACAGGCGGCCTGGAATCGGTGTCCAGTTTGGGGATACCTCTGATGGTGCACATGCCAGGACGATTATTGAATCCCACCTTGCCCAGCTGTTAAACAGTGAAAAACGAACTCACACTATGTAGTAATATCAACTAGATATACTATTTATCTAATCTTATTTATTACCATGTCAATGGTATCGGTTATCTCCAGCAAGAGTTTGCCCGCCTGGTAGAAATGTGGTGACAGTAATCGCAAATCAGGATAGCGGTAAAGACCGGGAACGGGCCATCATCCACGTGGATATGGATGCGTTTTATGCATCGGTGGAACAGCATGATCAGCCGCAATACAGAAACCAGCCTGTTATCGTGGGTGGTACCGGTGGTCGTGGTGTGGTGGCGGCAGCCAGCTATGAAGTCCGCAAATTTGGTGTGTTTTCGGCCATGCCAATATCCCGCGCCCGCCGTTTGTGCCCAAATGTCGTGGTATTGCCGGTGAGAATGTCCCGTTACCGGCAGGTTTCAGCCGTGGTGTTTACAATATTCCGTGAGGCCACACCCGAAGTGGAAGGCCTGTCCCTGGATGAGGCGTTCCTGGATGTGACCGGAAGCCTCGCATTGCTTGGCAGTATTGAAACCATTGGCGCAACTGTGCGTGCCGAAATACTCAAGCGCACCGGCCTGCATGCTTCGGTGGGTATGGCACATAACAAATACCTCGCAAAACTGGCATCGGATGCGGGCAAACCAAAAGGCTTCGTCCATGTTCCGCGTGATGGTGTTCGCCTGTTCCTGGATCCTATGCCGGTCAGCAGGGTTTGGGGTATAGGCAAAAAGACTCTGCCTAAAATACAAAAACTGGGAATTTTGACCATAGGGCAACTGCGCAAGGCCGACCCCGTTATGCTCAGCCGAGTGCTGGGTAAACGCACTGGACACTTCCAGGCGCTGGCCAGGGGAGACGATGAACGTGAGGTGGTGGCCTCACAGCCGGATAAATCCCTGAGCAGGGAAGTCACGTTTGACCAGGACATCACCAGGCCCAGGGAGCTGCTGGTGGAACTACAACGGCAGGTAGAATCGGTAACAGGCCGTTTGCGCTCGGAAGGCCTGGTGGCCAGAACCATCCAGATTAAGGTGCGTGATCACCGTTTCCGCACGGTTACGCGCAGTCGCAGCCTGGCGGCGCCGACCGCCAGCACCGAGGTTGTTTTCAAACAAACCCGCGTCTTACTGCAAAAGTGGTTGCAGGAACACCTGAATACCCCGGTGCGCTTGCTGGGTGTCGGTTTATCAGGGCTTGAGGAACCGGATGAGCGGGGTATCGGGTACGATACCCCGGCACAAAAAGCGCTGGATAAAACCCTGGACGAAATCAAGCGCCGTTATGGCGATGACAAAGCAATGCGGGCGCTGGCACTAGGAGGCGGCAAGAAAAAACCAGCTTAGCGACCCATTGTGTGTAGCTTTACGCCAGCTTCGCGTCTCTTAACTCCCTGCGTAGTATTTTGCCAACATTGCTCTTGGGTAAATCATCCATGAACTCGATATATCGTGGACGCTTGTAGCCTGTAAGGTTTTCTTTACAGAACGCCCTTATTTCTTCCTCCGTCAGTGTCGGGTCTTTCTTGACCACGAACAGGCTGACAGCTTCACCGGATTTTTCATCCGGAACACCGATGGCAGCCACCTCCAGTACCTTGGGCATCATTGCGACTACATCTTCGATTTCGTTGGGGAATACATTGAAACCGGAGACCAGGATCATGTCCTTTTTACGGTCGACGATCTTGAAGTACCCATCCTCTGTCATAACGGCTATATCACCGGTTTGTAACCAGCCATCGGCACGCAACACTTCATCTGTGGCCTCGGGCCGTTGCCAGTAGCCCTTCATAACCTGCGGACCGCGAATGCACAGTTCACCGGTCTCGCCGACCGGCAGGAACTGTCCATCATCACTCAGGATTGCGCCTTCCGTCGATGAAATAGGCAGGCCGATGTAGCCATTGTATTCTTTCAGGTCAACCGGGTTAATACATGCGGCAGGGGATGTTTCTGTCAAACCATAAGCCTCAAGCAGGGTAACACCGGTAACCTCTTTCCATTTATCAGCCACTGCTTTTTGCACGGCCATACCACCGCCAAGGGTCATCTTGACCGTTGAAAAATCAAGATCTGCAAAACCTTCGGTGTGTAACAGGCCGTTAAACAAGGTGTTGACCCCGGTAATTGCGGTAAACGGGTGGCGCTCCAGTTCCTTGACAAAACCCGGCATATCGCGGGGGTCGGTGACCAGGATATTGCTGCCGCCCAGGTAGATAAAGGTCAGGCAGTTCGCGGTCAGTGCAAAGATATGATACAGCGGTAAAGCCGTGATAATGATTTCCTTTGAATCACTTATCTGGGACAGCCATACCCTTGCCTGTAACAGGTTTGCAACGATGTTCCGGTGCGTCAGCATGGCGCCCTTGGCAACGCCGGTGGTGCCGCCGGTATATTGTAGAAATGCCACATCTTCGAAGGCGATGTTGACCGGTTTCAATGGCAGCTTCTTACCTTTGTCCAGTACATCCTGGAACTTGACCGAGCCAGGTAAAGACCATGATGGAATGGCTTTCTTAACATGGCGCAAAACAAAATTTACGATAAAGGACTTGGGGAAATCCAGCAAATCACCCACGCCGGTAGTGATGATGTGTTCCAGCGGTACCTCATCACGGACGCTTTCGAGTACGGACGCGAAATTTTCAACCACGACGATCGCCTTGGCACCCGAATCTACCAGTTGATGACGCAGCTCACGCGCCGTGTACATCGGGTTGGTATTAACCACGATCAGACCCGCTCGCAATGCACCGAAAAGTGCCACGGGGTACTGCAAGATATTGGGCATCATCAGGGCAATGCGGTCACCCTGTTGTAAACCCATGCTCTGCAGCGATGCCGCAAAATTTCTGGTCAGGTAATCAAGTTCCGCATAAGTTATTTCCGAGCCCATATTGTGATAGGCCATGCGGTCCTTGTATTTGCTGCAACTCTGTTCCAGTACATCAACGATGGAGTGAAATGCATCCAGGTCTATGTTGTCGGGCACGCCCGGTGGGTAATTTTTGAGCCAGGGTTTTTCCATGATAATGTCAACTTCTCCGGGGTGGGCTTGTGTAATTTATCCTAATAATATTGGGTTACTATCTTTACATGGTAAATGACTTAGCGCAGTTGTTTTGTGATTTTTATTTGCCGACCTCAGTAGCTGTGTTTATTATCTGTATAAGGACAACAATTCAAGGCGCTGCCTGATGGGCGAACAAAACATAGAAGAATACGCCGACGAGTCCGCTCGTCAGGAGTTCATGAAGTCGCTTCTGGAAGAGGTGAGGGCGCTGGATGCCATGCTTGAAAAGGGCATGGTGGAATCGGGTGTCAGCCGTATCGGTGCGGAACAGGAGATGTTCCTGATCAACTCTGCGCAGAAACCGGCCCTGACTGCGCTCAAGGTTTTAAAGCAATTGGATGATGAAAGGTTCACCCATGAACTTGGCCTGTACAATATTGAAGCCAATCTCTCGGTGCAGGAGTTTCATTCAGACTGTTTAAGCCGCATGGAAGCCGAGGCGCAGGAAGTTTATGCCAAGGCCCGCGAGGCAGCACACAAGTGCGACAGTGAAATTGCATTGGTAGGTATTTTGCCAACGTTGACCAAAGAAAACCTCGGTCTTGATTCCATGGTTCCAACACCGCGTTATCACGCTTTGAATGATGCAATCATGGCTCTGCGTGGCGGCGACCTACAATTCACGATCAACGGCATTGACCAGTTAATGGTCCAGCACGACAACCTGATGCTGGAAGCCTGTAACACCAGCTTTCAGGTGCACTTTCAGGTCAGTCCAAATGATTTTTCCCGACTTTACAATATTGCCCAGACCGTTACCGGGCCCTTGCTGGCTGCTGCGGTTAACTCGCCTGTTTTGCTGGGAAAACGACTCTGGCATGAAACACGTATTTCTGTTTTTGAATACTCCGTAGATGCGCGCTCACCAACCCATCAGACCCGTGGTCTTAAGCCTCGGGTGCATTTCGGCGACCACTGGGTGGGTGACTCGGTAACAGAGATATTCAAGGAAGATATCGCACGCTTTCGGGTGATCCTGACCACCGAAACTGAAGATGACCCGCTGGCGATGGTGGCCCAGGGCATCGCGCCCAAATTAAAAGCATTGTGCCTGCATAACGGCACCGTTTACCGCTGGAACAGAGCCTGTTATGGCGTGCATAACGGCATTCCGCACCTGCGAATTGAAAATCGCGTTATTCCTTCCGGCCCCACGGTTGTTGACGAGATCGCCAACACGGCATTTTTTGTCGGCATGATGGCCGGGATGGCAGACAAGTACGATGATGTTCGTGAGTTGATTCCGTTCGATGATGTCAAAGCTAATTTCATAGCCGCTGCACGGGCTGGTATTCGTGCGCAAATGAACTGGTTTGACGACACGCATATGCCTGCCAGAGAATTGATTCTTGAAGAACTCCTGCCCTTGGCTGAACATGGCCTGGGCGTGTATGGGCTTGATCAGAGAGATATCGATAAGTACCTGGGTGTTTTGCGTGATCGCGTTTCCACACGACGAAATGGTGCACGCTGGGCGCTGGAATCGCTGAATGTCATGAAAGGCCGTGGAACAGAAGACCAGCGCATGCGTTGCCTGGTCAGCAGCATGGTTGAGCAACAAACAACCGGTAAACAGATATCCAAATGGGAGTTGGCTGAGTTCTGTGAGCAACAGGACTGGCGTGAAAGTTACCTGAAGGTCTCCCAGTTTATGGCCACTGACCTGTTCACCGTTCGCCCGGATGATATCGTCGATTTTGCTGCAACGTTGATGGATTGGCGCCATGTACGTCATGTTCCGGTAGAGGGCGACGATGGTGAACTGGTAGGCCTGGTGTCCCACCGTGCCTTGTTGCGCCTGGTTGCCACAGGCCGTATCGGTGGTGAGCATAAGGTCACTGTCAAGGAAATTATGACCAGGGAACCGGTGACGGTTAGCCCCGATGCAACCACGGTCGATTGCATACGCCTGATGCGCGAAGCCAAGGTCGCGTGTCTGCCGGTCGTTGACGATGGAAAATTACTGGGGCTGATCACAGAACACGACCTGATTGTGGTTTCATCGCATCTGCTTGAGCGTTACCTGGGCGAAGACAGCTGATGCGCGGATGAGGCTTGTCTTCAGTGCAGCACTCGCCGCCCTGTTACTGGCAGCCTGTGGTGAGAAACTAAGTGTAGAACAGCAGATTATTGCAACGCTTGAGGTCATGGAAGAGGCGGCCGAGCAGGGCGAGCATTTCGAGTTTATGGGCCACGTTGCAGATTCATTTGGAGGCCAGCAAGGTTCGATGGACCGGCGAGCATTTCATCGTTTCATGATTTTCCAGATCAACCAGAACCGGCGTCTGCACGCACAATTTTTCCCCATCCGTGTCCGTGAATCCGGCGATGAGCGGGCGTCTGCACATTTTAAGTTACTGGTAACCGGTGGTGCTGGCCTGTTGCCTGAAAGTGGCCAGTTGTTTGAAGTGGAAACGCAATGGCTCAGGGATGGCAGCGACTGGTTGCTGGACAAGGCGGACTGGGAGGCTGCACAACTACCCGATATACCAAGCGGTAGCGAGTAGATGACCGCAATTACTGCGCAACAACTGGTTAAACAGGCCATGCAACTTCACCAACGTGGTGAACTGGAACAAGCCAGGGCCTTGTACGCAAAGGTGCTGGAACTGGTTCCGAAGCATCCGGACGGCCTTCACCTCTACGGCTTGGCCAGTCACCAACTGGGCGACTATAAAACGGCGATCACCTATATCTCCCGCGCCATCGAACTGGTGCCGGATCAGCCCGTGTTGCGCAATAACCTCGGTGATGCCTTACGGCAGGCCGGTGATTTTGAGGAAGCATTGATCCAGCTGAACACTGCACTGGACCTGCGTCCGGGTTATGCGGGTGCACATCAGAACCTCGGCTCGGTTTATGCGTCCATGGGTGATCACGATGCAGCATTGAAGCATGCCCGCAAATCTGTGCTGCTGGATGTAAATCGCCCAGAGGCCTGGTTTAACCTCGGCCTGATCCTGCTCGACCATGTCTTGCTGGCGGAGTCGGCTGATGCATTTCGCAGGGCCCTGATGTTACGCCCGTTTTATCCGGTCGCTGCAACCAGTTTGCTGTATGTTCTGAACCTGTTGCCGGATGCTGATCCTGCCATGATTGAGCAGGAGACCTGTGAGGTGGCGACATCACTGTTTGGAACAGTGCAGACTGTGCCGGTAAGCTCTCACGACAACGAAAAAATCCACGTTGGCTATGTTTCCGGTGATTTTCGTGCCCACGCTGTCAACTATTTTTTCGAACCGGTGTTGGCGTTCCACGACCAAACCCGATTTGAAATCTACTGCTATTCCGACGTTGGACACCCGGATCAAACGAGCCAGCGACTGCAACAAGCTGCGTCACACTGGCGGGACATCTCGACATGGGAAGACGACCAGTTTGTTGAGAAAGTGCGCTCGGACAAGATCGATATCCTGGTTGATCTTGCCGGTTATACAAAGCACAACCGACTTGGTGTGTTTGCCCGAAAACCGGCGTCGTGCCAGATCAGCTGGCTGGGTTTTCCAAATACCACGGGGCTGGACACCATGGATTATCGTATCGTGGATCAGTACACCGCAGCCACAAATGAAGCCGGCTCTGGTAGTGAAGAGTTACTTCGACTAGCCCATGGGTTTGCCTGTTTCCGCCCACCCGTTCACGCGCCACCTGTGCAGCCTGCACCGGTGATAAAGAATGGATTTATCACCCTGGGTTGCTTGCACAAGCTGGAAAAACTGAACGAGGATGTTATTGCCTTGTGGGCGAGGATATTGAAGGAGAATCCTGACACCCGGCTAATGCTCGCCCGTGATCAGTTGGATGACTGGCAACAACGCCGGTTACACATATCATTTTTGCAGGCCGGTATCGGTGCTGACAGACTGGTAATGGTTAATTTTTCTGGTTCAAAGCAAAGTTTTTTTGACCTGTTTGCCAAAATCGACATCCTGCTCGATGTCTTTCCGTGGAGTGGACATACGCTGGCGTGCTGTGCCTTGTGGATGGGGGTGCCCGTGGTCACTCTTTATGGTGACAGGCATGCGGGGCGCATGGTTGCCAGTGTACTCAAGCTGATGGAGCTTGATGAGCTTGTCGCAGAAGACGCTGAATCTTATTGCAAGATCGTTAAAGACCTGAGTGAGGATCAGGATCGCTTAAGTCGTTACCGTGCAGGACTGAGAGACCGGTTTGAAACATCTCCTTTGCGTGATGAAAAAGGTTTCACAAAGAGCCTCGAATCAGAATACCGTCGGATTCTCAATTTTTGAGAAGCACTGGGCTACAATTGCCCTATGCCCCCTGATAAGTTGCCACACAATTTCCCATCTCTTTTACAAGGTGTATTTCACCCTGCGGTAAGCAACTGGTTTGGAAATGCCTTTTCGGCACCAACGGCTGTACAGACCGCAGCATGGCCAAAAATTGCCGAGGAAGAACGGGTACTGATCGCAGCACCCACCGGCAGCGGCAAAACCCTGGCCGCTTTTTTATGTGCCATTAATGACCTGGTGTTACAAAGCCGTTGTGGCGTACTGGAGGACAAGGTCTATGTACTTTATATCTCACCCCTCAAGGCACTTTCCAACGATATAGAAAAGAATCTGCAGGCACCCCTGCAGGGCATTGCCGTTGAGTTGGCTGCCAGTGGGGAATCACCCCACAATATCCGTGCGGCAGTCAGAACCGGTGATACGCCACCGGGCGAGCGCACTAAAATGGCCAGGCGACCGCCGCATATCCTTGTCACGACGCCTGAATCGCTTTACCTGCTGCTGACATCGGCTTCCGGCAGAAACATGCTTGCGGGCGTTTCTACGCTGATCGTGGATGAGATTCATGCACTCGCGGGCAATAAGCGCGGTAGTCACCTGTCCCTGTCGATGGCGCGGCTGGATGCGCTGTGTGGATTCCCGCCTGCACGTATCGGTCTATCGGCCACACAGAAACCTATCGAGAGAATCGCGGACTATCTTTGCGGTGGCCAGGAATGCGCCATCGTCGATACCGGTCACAAACGACAGATGGATATCCGCCTGGAGCTACCGGATTCTCCATTGACACCTATTCTGGCCAACGAGGTTTGGGAAGAGCTTTATGAACGCCTGGTGGCCTACATTGAAGATCACCACACCACCTTGATATTCGTTAATACCCGCCGCCTGGCAGAACGCCTGGCACGTCACCTGGCCGAGCGCCTGGGCGATGATGCAGTGACGGCTCATC
>Ga0190293_1000538_pt1 | contig 13465 bp, 6 predicted proteins | sample 48693001_MG_FD_161671 | JGI IMG/M metagenome (GOLD analysis project Ga0190293, IMG submission 161671) | Hydrothermal vent microbial mat bacterial communities from Southern Trench, Guaymas Basin, Mexico - 4869-30-0-1_MG | ecosystem: Environmental > Aquatic > Marine > Hydrothermal vents > Microbial... | reverse complement strand
CATCTATTTCATCGTTCTTCAGTACCGGATAAAGCACAACGACAACCTTAGAAATACCATGCGATCGGTATATATTGAGTTGATCCATAAGGTAGAATATGAAGAGGACCTAAGGAACTGGTCATCCGAAAGCTATTATAACCTGGATGAGCTGCTGATCAAATTCTCCAATGTCTTTTATTCAGATATCAATCTCTATGATGAGGATGGAATGCTGCTGGCCACCTCACGTTCTGAGATCTTTAACCGTCAACTGCTGAGCCGCCGGATGAACAGGCTGGTGTTTGAAAATCTGTCAGCAGGCAACGCTTCAGAGTTTATACACAACGAGCATATTGGAGAGATGAAGTACATCTCTGCATATGTACCCTTATTAAATAGTGAAAATAAGTTCCTGGCCTATCTGAACCTTCCCTATTTCACACAGTCGGGAGCCCTCACACGAGATGTAACCAACCTGATGGTGGCAGTGATAAATATTTATTTGATCCTGATGCTGGTGATTCTGCTTGTAAGCGTGATCCTGGCCGATCGCATTACGCAGCCCCTTAGAATGATTCAGAACCGCATTGCTCAGGTTAGTCTAAGTGAAAAAAATGAGATGATCCACTACAATAGGAGTGATGAAATCAGGGGATTGGTGGAGGAGTACAACTATATGGTGCAGGAGCTTGAACGAAGTGCAAGCTTACTTGCCCAGTCAGAACGCGAATCGGCCTGGCGTGAAATGGCCAAACAGATTGCCCATGAAATCAAGAATCCGTTAACTCCAATGAAGTTGAATGTACAGCACCTTCAGCGAACCATTCAGGCAGGTAAAGATGATCCTGATATGGTCGACCGCATATCAGCCACCCTGATTGAGCAGATCGATTCCCTTTCGGCCATCGCCAATGAATTCTCCGATTTCGCCAAGATGCCCAGGGCCAGAAACGCCAGGGTCAACCTGGTCACAAAGCTGAAAAGCCTGCTTCAGCTCTTTGAAACCACGGATAAGGCCCAGATCACACTTGAACTCGGCGACCTGAGGAGGGTGGAGGTTTTTGCCGATAAGGAGCAGTTGATGAGGGTATTTATAAACCTGGTAAAGAATGGATTGCAATCTATCCCCGAGGGTCGTGACGGGGTAATCAGGATTAGGCTGGAAACCCATGAGGAGAGCAAAGCACTGATCACAGTGAGCGATAACGGGAAAGGGATACAGGAGGAGATCAGGGATAAGTTGTTCCAACCCAATTTCACTACCAAATCGGGGGGAATGGGAATGGGATTGGCCATCAGTTACAACATCATCAGATCCCTTGGAGGGCGGATCTGGTACGAAACAATTCTGGATGAGGGGACCACATTTTACATAGAGCTTTTGCGGACAGTTAAAAAAAGATAGAACTTCTTGAAAAATCTTACGTTCAAAAGGATAGTACGGAAAAATGTGAAGTGTTATAATTATTATCTTAGGCATTTAAATTAAAAACTGATCCACCCGGACTTGTACTTTAAGAGAAGTATATACCTGATTTCTGTTTTATTAACCCTGGTACTTCAGCAGGGCCTTTCTCAATCCTATACCCAAATCGATGGCATTATCAATGGCTATACAGCCATAGAGACCATTGAGTGTAGGGATGAGAACAATGTGGATTCGGTGGTGGTGTCCGATCTTACGGGGTTTGGTGAGGGGGATACGGTGATGATCTACTGTGTACAGGGTGCTAAGATTGTAACGGAGACCAGTGTCGATTTTCCGGAATTTAAAGATATTGGGGGTGACGCACTGGAACCCAGGAGCACTGGAAGGTATGCCTTCCTCATAATCAATGAGATTTATGTACCTGGCCGGGTGGTGGTGTTTAACAACAAAGTGACACCAGACATTAATACGTTGGGTGATGGGGAGGTAGCCCAGTTGATCAAGGTCAAATCCTATAGAAATGTGGAAGTAACGCCTGCAGGAGTCTGGGCAGAAGAGTGGGATCCGGCCACAGGGACAGGTGGTGTAGTTGCCATGTTTGCATCCGTATTAAAATTGAATGGTAATATTGATGTTTCAGGTGCGGGATTCACGGGTGCAGCCGAACATGTGGACTATCTGCATGGGTGTTCTTCAGATAATCCCACTGAACTGGACAGCCTCTTCTATCAAAATAGCAACTTCAGTGCAGGAAAAAAGGGAGAGGGTACCACCGACACCCGTTTCGACCGCCTGCGTGGAAAAGCCAAGAATATCAATGGCGGAGGAGGAGGTAATGGCCTGTTCTCCGGAGGAGGAGGAGGTTCCAACTACTCGCCGGGTGGAAATGGCGGGGATGAATCCAGCCAGTGTAATCCGGGAATATTGTTTCCTGGTGGACAGGGTGGTTTTGAATACGTAATTTTGAGCTATTACAAAAATTATTATGGTAAAGATTCAGTGAGCCGTGGCTGGGACAGGTACGATCGCTTTTTCTTTGGGGGCGGTGGAGGATCCGGTACCAGGAAACCCGGGATAAACACCTCCAACGGAGCCGACGGTGGAGGCGCAGTGATTATAATTGCAGATAGCATTATTGGGAACGGGAATGCAATCATTGCCAACGGACTGGATGCGCTGGATGCAGAGGGAGCTGCAGGCGGAGGCGGAGGCGGAGGATCTATTCTTCTGGATGTAAATGGATACAGGACCCCTTTGAACCTTTCTGCAAGAGGGGGCAATGGGGGCAATACCATTGGAACCGATACCACCGGTCCGGGTGGCGGTGGCGGAGGTGGCATCTACTGGGTTTCCGGCGATCTGGACAATCACACCTCCCTTCAGATGGAGACAGCATTTGGTCAATTAGGGCTTTACCAGGGCACCCATGCCTATGGAGCCGGGAATGGAGGAGAACCTGGGGACAAGGACGAACTGGTGGCTCCCATCAGGGGTTTTGTTTTCAATCCGGTTCCCAACGAATTTACAGTTTGCTCAGACCAGGTCCCGGATCCCATCTATGCTTCCGAACCCAGAGGTGGAGATGGGCCGGAGGTAGGATATACCTATGTATGGGTGGATAGCTCCAGTACTCAGCAGGAGTGGTTGGAAGCGCCCGGAGGGCCGGGTGTGGTGGATCAGCAGAATTACTATTTTCCTGGCCCGCTATCCGATACCACCTATTTCCGAAGGGTTGTCTATTCCGGCGCACTGCCTGCCGACACCAGCTTTCGGATAGCCGTATATGTGCACCAGGCCATCGATAACAATACCATCTCTGCACCCGATACGGTTTGCTACGGGGATGCGGCCAATTTATTTATTCCATCTATAATAGGAGGAGGACTCGGTACAGGGACTCATACCTATCTATGGCAAAAGGATGAAGGCCCGGGATCTGAGCCTGCCGAGGGAGCGAATACGGATTCTACCTATCAGACCCCCGGCTTAACCACCAGTACTAATTTTACCCGTATTGCAAAATCGGGAGTCTGCGTCGACACCTCCAATGCACTCTTTGTGCAGGTGTGGGAAAAACACGCCAATTACCAGATTACGGATAACGATACGGTATGCTATAATATAATGTTACCCAATGAGTTAACCAGCCTTTCAGGATTACCTCCGGAAAATGGGGATACACTGGATATCCGGTACCAGTGGATCACTTCCCCCGACAAAACCAGCTGGGCGGATATCTCTGGTGCTACCGCTGAGTCCTATCAACCCCCGCTCCAGACGCAGGATACCTATTACAGCAGGATAGTTCTCTCAGGAAGTGACAATGCTTGTGTGGATACCAGTGATTACAAGGAGATCCTTAACATCAACTTAATTGAGAACAACACCATTGCCGATACCAGAACCGTTTGTACTGCCGATGAGGGCGGTCTGATGACCGGCTCGGATCCCACAGGTGGGTTGGACGATGTCCAGTTTAGTTATACATGGGAAGTCAGCACTAAAACTTCGGGATGGGTGACGGTAGATTCTAGTTTTAGCAAGATTGATTATGATCCTGGTATCATGGAGGGGGACACCACCTGGTTCAGACGGAAAATAGGTGCGGGTGGTGTGGCCAGGAACGTCTGTATCTCCTATAGCAATGAGGATACAATACATGTGTTGCCACCTGTGACCAACAACCTGATAACCACTTCCGATAGTATGAAGTGTGAGGACGACTTGCTTGAATGGCTTATGCAGGATGCAAGCAATGGCTCCACTCCCATTGGTGGAGATGCCTCCTGGATCTACCAGTGGCAGGTGTCAACCGGAACCGGCGAGCCTGGTACATGGGGAGATATTGAAGGCGCTACTTCTATTGATTATTTGGATCAGCCCCAGCTGGATGGAGATAATGATCGCTGGTACAGACGGCGGGTCTTCAGTGGTCCTAACGACGTGTGTCAGGACTACTCCGATACGATTCATGTGACGGTTCATACCGGGATCACTGGAAATACCATCGACCCGTTGGATTCGGCCTGTTTCAATTCAAACAAAGTGGTTCTGGGCGCTCTTCCACTTGGAGAAGAGGGGCTTATGCCCACCTATACATGGAGAGATGCAGTAACAGGAGCAGATCTTCCAGGGATCCAGGGACAGAATTATTCTGATACTTTTAGGTTGCAGCAGCTCTATCAATTCGAAAGAGAAACCAGGTTCGGGGCCTGTACCGATACTTCAAACACTATGTTGATAACCGTGATGCAGTTACCTGGTGGCATGCTTTCCGGTGATATATCACGATCATGTGAAACGAATGTAATGTTGGATGTTGCCCTGAGTACCGGGGGGCTCGATAATTATATTCTCCCCTGGAATGTCTACTTGAAGGACGGGGTGAATGCTGAATTGATCGGCCCCTATCCACTGAATGCAAACGGTGAGGTGGAAGTGCTCCTGAATACCGATACGGACAGCACACAATTCAATTATACCATTGGAGAGATCACTTACAGTTCAGTAACAGACAGGTATGAATGTGTGTCTCCTCCCGATCAACTTTCAGGCACAGTCCCCATCAAAGTATTCCGAACCCCGGAGCCTCAGATTACCGTGGACGGAGCTGCAAGGGAGAGCTTCAAGGTATGTAACACCACCGTATCCCTGGAGGCTGATACCGATCGTGGAATTGGGGTATGGACCTTCAATCCCTCCAATTACATTAGTGCATCGGCCAATTCAGGAAATGCATACCTGATCTCCATTCCCAACAGCACTGAGGCCTTTGGAACCTATAGGGCCACCTTTACCAGTACAGCCGGGGTCTGTTCGGGAGTAGATTCCATCGATCTCTACTACTTCGAACAACCAGACAAACCCGATGTGGGCTTGGATACCGTGCTCTTTTTAATCAATGAAGTGGAACTAAAAGCCAGTGAGCCCACGGCGGGTTATGGGGAATGGACAGTGAATCCATCCGGACCAATCATCGAGGACAAAGACTCCCCCCATACCATTGCACGTAACCTGGAACTGAATGCAGAGAACATATTCACCTGGACAGTGCGTAACGGGGAAGATGAGGGAGAATGTATTGATACCAGTGATTTTAAGGTGGTTATACGTACCGAAGTAAAAAAATACCAGGGATTTTCGCCCAACGGGGACATGGACAATGAGTATTTCATCATGCAGGGACTTATGTATGCAGATGAATATACGATTACCTTCTTTAATTCGCTGGGGAATACGGTGCGGACCATAACAAATGAGAATATCGATCAAGTGGAATACGATCCCAATCTGATTATGGACCAGCGTGAGGATGAACTGGTGGTATGGGATGGCAGGTCGGAAAATGGAACCATTGTTCCCAATGGTACGTATTACTATGTGGTACATTACATTAAAGACGGAATAGACTATCCTTATAAAGATTACGTGGTGGTATTAAAGGACTAATTCATGAGGAGGTTTTTACTCACATACCTGTTTGCTCTGATGGCCTTCACCGGCTACTCACAGTATACCCTTGTGCCTTCAGTGAGCAATTACCACCTGACCTGGACCACCATCAATCCGGCTTTTACGGGATTCAGAGATGCCATTTCGGCAAGTTCACTCTACAGGTCCTCCCTATATGGGGAACTGGGACCCAAAGATATGCAGCTGAATGTGCATTCACCGGTGGGAAACTCCAAGGTGGCCGTTGGTGGCATTATTGCCTACAACAATACTCCACCGTCACAGGATCTCTATTCCATTATGTCCACCTATGCATACCGCATCTATCTGGGAAGCGGAAGGCTCTCATTTGGCCTGTCGGCAGGTATGTATGGTATAAACAGCGACCTCACGGGGGTTCCCTTAAGGGATTCGGACGATCCGCTTTTTGTTTCTGAAGCATATCAGCGGTGGTTCCCAAACTTCGGAACCGGGGTGCTCTACTATACTGATAAATATTTTGTGGGTCTGTCGGTGCCCGAGTTGCTATCGATACCCCTTGAAGGGGAGTCTATTGGAGGCTTTAATTCAGAAGGGTACAGGGTCATTTTTTCGGGAGCCTACCTTTTTGATTTCAGCAGAGACTTTAAGCTGAAACCTTCGGTCATGATCGATTATAACAAAGCATTTTCCTCCTTTAAGGCCAGTCTGAATGTTGGACTCCTGAATTCACGAGTCTTTGTGGGAGGAGCCTATGATCATCCCAATTTTGCCATAGCACTCCTTAATTTCCAGGTAAATCAACAATGGCTGATTGGGTACGCCTACACATTTAATACCGGTCCTGTCAGGACAGCCCTGGGAGGAAGTCATGAAGTTGTGCTTCGCTGGGAGCTCCGGCCTGTGATAAAAACCATACCCGATGATCCGTTCTATTTTTAGAAGATGAAAAAGGTTGTACTTACCATATGGTTCCTTTTAATTCTGTTGCCTCTGGCGGTGGGACAGGATTACTATAAGATTCGAAAGCATACCCGGATTTCCACCGGTATGGATGAGGCTGCAGCTGTACCTTACGAAGATGGAGTGGTTTATATTACCGAATCAACCAGTGTGGGTGCAAGTAGTCCGACCGATACCGAAGGCCGCAGACTATTCACAATTTTTCAATACAAGGATAAAGGCCATCAGAAGAAGCTCTTCCTTGATGCCATCGTTTCGCAGCGTCACGATGGACCGGTCTCCTTTACGGGTGATTTCAAAACCATGGTTTTTTCACAGCAACGTCCATCGGGTGAGAACAGGGATTTTGACCCCCTGGGTCTCTATTTTGCTGAAAAGGTGAATGACACATGGACCAACATCAGGGCCTATGAGTATAACGATGATTATGCCTGGCTCTTTTCACCAGCACTCTCAAAGGATGGTAAAACTCTTTATTTTTCAGCTAATTATGAAGATGCCATCGGCGGATTTGATCTCTACAGGTCTCAATTAAAAGGAGGCTCATGGAGTGAGCCGGAAAACCTGGGTCCGGCTGTTAATACCGAGGGGAATGAACTTTATCCATTTATCCATTCATCGGGCAGACTCTACTTTTCGTCGGATGGACACGACGGCAATGTGGCTGGTTTTGACCTTTTTCAAACGGCAAGAGTTCAGGGGAAATGGTCCGATGCCATCAAACTTGGGGCTCCATTCAACAGCCTGTCTGATGATTATCACATCTATTTCAATGAGGACTATAAAAGCGGATACTTAACCAGCAATAGCAGGGGTGGTTCCAAGGATATTTTTGAATTCAAAACCGATATTCCCGCCTTCGACTCTCCTGATCCCATCAAAAAGACCTATTATAAGTATCGGATTCTCGACCGTAAGCTCGATACCGTGAATACAGAGCTGTTCAGATACTCATGGGTCATCAACGACACACTGGAGATACCCGGACACGATATTGTATATGAATTCCCCGAGCCGGGCACCTATCGACTGACCCTGAATGTATTTGATATTCAGCTGGACACATTACTTGAACCCCAGACTTTTAAAACCCTGAATATCAACCTGGTTGAACAGGCTGTGATTACTTGTCCCGATACGATACCGGTAAATACTCCTGTAGTATTTGATGGTTCCGAAACCTATCTTCCCGGATACAATGTGGGAAGATACCTCTGGGAGTTCGGTGATGGAACGTTCGGGCAGGACATAGAGGCAACACATACATACTACTATCCAGGGAAATACAGAGTAATTCTTGGTGTTGAGGAGCGAAAGGAGAATCGAAGAGATGTACCTGATCTCAAGGTGAATTATAAAGATGTGGTTGTGGTGCAACCAGATTAAATTTATCTAGGTCCTCTTCCAAAGTGATGGCATGCATGTTTAATAACTCTTGTATAAAGTTGCATGGATTTTGCATATTTTTAATCTGGATACAAATATTGAAAAGATGAACAAGTTATTATATATCCTTATATTATTAGCAATTAGCACATTGGGATTTTCACAACCTGTGCCAAACGTGGAGGAGAACATCCCATATCTGATGACATTTGGATTGAAAGCAGAGACCAGCTGGGGAGATGATGACTTCTCCCAGGCATTTTTTTTCCTGATCCCCGAAGCCTATAACCAACCCTTCTTTATTCGGGTTTTTGATGCCGATACCGGTGGTGAAGTGGATGAGATTGCGGGGGAGTTTGATACCCGCTGTGTCTACGAAGTATTTGGCGGAGAAGGTAACTGGACCGATGACGATGCCAAGGAGACCAATCCCTCTGGAAATTACAAAAGTGGAACTTTACTGGCATCCCGTGCATTCACTGCAAATCCAAGGTATGATAATAACTGGTACTCTTTCGGACCTTTCAATCCGGCACAGGGCGAATATGTGGATTACTATGAGGGATATATTTTTAAAATCATCTGTGAAGGAGTTTCGGGCGATGATGGAAATATGTACCGGTACTTTCTGAGCACAAGCGACAGTGAGAACAGGCCCATTGAGGGTTCCAATGCATTTGCCTATGAGTATTCATTCAGGATGCATAACGACAGTGAAGAGGTAGCCCACATCTATCCCTATGTGGAGAATGGTACCATCTGGGTAAAAGTATCCAATTTTGACTGGGATTTTGACGGAGACATTATGGCTATATCTGTTCAACGACAGGGGCAGTCCCTGTTAGTTTCAGGAGAGGATCATTGGAACGAAGGAAAACTGACCATCCAGGATGAAGAAATAGGTACTTCATTCGATTTCCGGTTTGTAAAATCTAAAAATCTGGTTCGGAACAACAATGTGGTGGTCAATGTGCGCAACCAGTTTGATGAGGCCATGCCCTTCTATACCATCCCCATTGGAGGGGTTCCTAAATACAGAGGTGAAGTAGAATTTATACCCGTCGAATAATCATTAACTAATCCATAACGAGTGAAAAGATTACCGGTCCTATTCTTGTTTCTTCTGCTTTCCACCTATGGATTAGCTCAATCTTACAAATTTTTTAATTATAGCATCCCCGAAGGTATGTGCGACAATTTTGCATATACCATAAACCAGGATCCACAGGGCTTCCTGTGGATTGGGACCTCTTTGGGATTATGCAGGTATGATGGAAAGGTATTTGAGCAGGAGTTTAAAGGAGATTCCATTCCTGCGAGCATAGCCCATTCAAGCTTGATGGATTCCAGGGGAAGGCTCTGGTTCGGTCACGAAAACGGATTCATTTCCATCCTGGAGAATGACCGGTTCAGGCTTATTGATCCAGGTGAGTTCAGGGACAACCTGCGATCTAAGATATCAGCAATCAGGGAAGATTCTTCGGGGAATATACTAGTCATGTGTCAGCAAACTGGCCTTCTGGTTTTTAATCCCGAGCTGCAAATCATTCATGCTGGAGATCCGGATGATCAAGACGATCCCTTTGCCGGGAAGATTCTCTACGATTTTCAGATAACATCCCATGGAGATCTGCTGGTGGGAACCAATGATGGATTGACCATATACAGGTATGACCAAAGCCTGGAGATCTATATCCAAACCGGATTTATAGAGGATCTTCAATACTTTGGTGTGCAGGAACTGGTACCTGGACTCAACGAAAATGAATTTTGGGTCGGGACCGAAGATGAGGGCTTGTTTCGGTTAACTGGCGAGGGATATGATCCGGAAGGTTACCAGGTTGAAAAGCTGGGTGTGCAACAGGGACTCAACTATGGAAACATCTCATCCATTGTCTTTGATGGTAGCAGGAGGGTTTGGATCAATGATTTTGGCAAGGGAATCTACAGGTTCGAATTGGATGAGAGTGGGAACCTCGGAACCTCCATACTGTTTGATGTAAGAGCGGGAGTTCCACATGAGTATATCAGTCATATCTTTATTGATGAAGAGGGAAACCAGTGGTTCTCTTCACAGGGAAATGGAATCGCAGTTTTAAGGGATCAGGCATTTACATTCTTCAATCCATGGGATAGTGAGCTCTTCCCTGATGTACATTCTGTATATAGTGGAGGAGATGAGCACTGGTTTGGGGGTCAGGGTCGAATTGCTTACTCTTCAGGAGTAGCTTCCCAACAGATCGCTTACCTGGGACGTGAGAATGGTATACCAGATGACCGGATCACGGCACTTTACAAGGATACCGATGGCACCCTCTATATTGGTACATCCCGAAGCGGGCTTTATGTGAAACAGGAGGGTAGTAAAACGGTCAGGCCACTGGTGGTTTCCAGAAACTCCCTGGATAATATTGTGAATGCCATAGATGGCAACGGGGATAGTATTTTCGTGGCCACAAACAACGGGGTCTATACCTACAATCCCAGAACAGGTAACCAGACTTCCAGGAATACAGCAAACGGACTGCCATACAACAAGATCAACGACGTGCTGGTTGATCATGAAGGGGTAGCCTGGGTGGCGACCCTAACCCCGGGTTTGGTTAGTGTGAACTCCCCCAAGAAATTCCTTATAGAAGGGAAACCGAAGCTGGAGTTCAAAACCCTTACTGAAGGTGCTGATGGGGTCATCTGGGCAGGAACCGAAGAGCGGGGTGTATTCAAATTTGACTTTAATGATGAGTCGCTAGCCTGGTACAGTACCAATGAGGGGCTTAAAGCAGATTATACCTATGCGGTCACGGTCGATCCAATGGGATTTATCTGGATTGGTCATAGAATGGGACTGAGCCGCATTGATCCTGTGAAAGGATCAATAGTCACATTTGGGAAGGAGTCGGGATTCATTTCCGATGTCAGAGAGAATGCAGCGACCACTTCAGAAGGAGGCAAATTGTTATTTGGCACCACGGAAGGAGTTATACAATATGATGCATTTCAGGCCAGGGAAGATAGTGTGGCTCCAAAGCTCAGCCTGAAGTCGGTGGTCATCTCAGATACGCCCTATGACCTGGAAGCGGAGATTAAACTAAAATATGGAAGGTACAGGGTTCGCATCGATTTTGTGGGAATCAACCTGAGCAATCCCGATAAGGTAACCTACCAGTATAAACTGGATGGATATGAAGACGAGTGGCGAGAGATCTCCAGCGGATCTGATCCCTATGCGTACTACAGCCGGGTAGAGGATGGCAACTATACATTTATGCTCAAGGCCTGTGATGGCAATGGAAATTGTTCCACCGAACCTGTCTCTGTTCATTTCACCGTTAAAATACCCGTCTGGAAAGCCTGGTGGTTTATTCTCTCAGGCGTATTTTTGGTCCTGGCTACCCTATTCATAATTTTTAAAATAAGGGAACGTAACCAGAAAGCCATACAGGAATACCTACAGAGGCAGCTTGATGAAAGAACCCGTGAAGTGGTCCAGCAGAAGGAGGAGATTGAAGTCAAGAATCGGGACATCACCGATTCCATTAACTATGCACAGCGAATTCAGGCAAGTATACTGCCTCCTATTAAGAAGTTGAACGATGCCTTTTCCGGAAGCTTTGTCTTTTATCAGCCCAGGGATATTGTGAGTGGAGATTTTTACTGGTATGAGCAGATCAACGAGAATAAGTTTATAGTAGTATGTGCCGACTCCACCGGCCATGGCGTGCCGGGTGCATTTATGTCCATGATTGGAACTACGCTGATCAAAGATATTTGTCTCCGTTCGGGCATTCAAAAACCCTCTCAGATATTAACCACACTCGACAATGAGGTCCGTGAGGCACTGAACCAGAACATGGAGACCAGTGGTTCCAATGATGGGATGGATATCATTGTGGCAGAAGTTGATATGAGGACCTATAAGTTTGTGGTAAGTTCCGCCATGCGACCGGTGATCATCTATTCTGGAGGGGAACAGATCTATGTGAAGGGAAGCAGGAGCTCCATAGGCGGTCAACTTGATGAAGACCGGGTGGAAAAAGATTTCATTGATCAGGAGTTCGATCTGAATAAAGGTGATATCATCTATATGTTCTCAGATGGGTACCCCGATCAGTTTGGGGGACCACTGGGAAGGAAGTATAAGATGGTTCGGCTAAAGAACCTGCTCAGGGATATTCATGATAAGCCCATGGACGAACAATACAATTACATCAAAAGTAATTTCTTTCTCTGGAAGGAGGACCTGGAGCAGGTGGATGATGTATTGTTTATGGGACTTAAACTCTAGATTTAATACTCAGTCAGATCGATCCCGGTTAATACAATCACATCGGTGGTATCTATATTACTGCGGTTGAAATCCCGGTCGTAGATATGGAAAGTATAGAAGAAGGTGTCGGTTACAATCACGGGATAATAGATATCCAGGTCCATGGTACCTTTCAATGGCTGCTTGTCCAGGTATGGAATCCGGTATTTCAGGATCCCTCCCTCCTCATCAGGAATGGGTACATATTCATATCCTTTTAGCTCATGTACCTGCAGAAAGAAATTATATTTTACTGTATCGGGTTCATTTATGGAGAGGGTGTCTGACATTGGATAGAGTCCCAAATTCCCATCTCCATCAGTAAACTCAAAAGTTAATCGACCCACCAGGTTTTTATTTCCCAGTTCATCTACCGAAATGAAAAAACCGAAGGACTGGTAATCCACCACAGGCTCGATGGGGTATTCCGGGGAGATCTCTTCACACGAAACCAACAGAGTCAGCACAATTCCTATGATGTATCCAATCTTCCTCATGGTTTTACAATACTACAAAAATCCTGCCTATTTTTTTCGCATAAAGATCCGGATGGGAACTCCCTTAAAGTTGAAGTGTTTGCGCAACTGGTTCTCGAGATACCTCTTATAGGGTTCTCTGATGTATTGTGGTAGATTACAGTAGAATGCGAAAGCTGGTGCGTGTGTGGGCAACTGAGTTACATATTTAATCCGGATGAATTTACCCTTTATAGATGGAGGATGGTTATCCTCAATAGCTTTTAACATCACTTCATTCAAACGGGAGGTGGGGATCTTGTTTTTACGATTCTCGTGCACCTCAATGACCTGTTCCAGTGCCTTGTGAATGCGTTGTTTGGTCAGGGCTGAGACGAATATCACAGGGACATCTGTAAAAGGCTCCAGACGTTGCTTTATCTGTTCCTCAAACTGCTTCATTGTCAGGGTCTCCTTTTCCACCAGGTCCCATTTATTGACCAGAACCACTAC
>Ga0190293_1000537_pt1 | contig 13467 bp, 10 predicted proteins | sample 48693001_MG_FD_161671 | JGI IMG/M metagenome (GOLD analysis project Ga0190293, IMG submission 161671) | Hydrothermal vent microbial mat bacterial communities from Southern Trench, Guaymas Basin, Mexico - 4869-30-0-1_MG | ecosystem: Environmental > Aquatic > Marine > Hydrothermal vents >... | reverse complement strand
CTAACCAGAAACGATTCCTTAAAACTGATCTCCAGTGGTGGACCGATCACACAGGATAACACAGGCGTAGAATATTACTGTACCATTTTTGCTGCAAATGAAAGTCCGATCAAAGAAGGATTATTATGGGTAGGAAGCGATGACGGTTTGGTACATATTACTAAAAACGGAGGAAATACGTGGGAAAATATTACTCCGAAAGGTTTACCTGAATGGAGTATGATCAACAGTATAGAACCTTCTCATTTTGAAGAAGGCACATGCTACATTGCTGCAACAAGGTATAAATTAGGTGATTTTGAGCCCTATTTGTATAAGACAACTGATTATGGCAAAACCTGGAAAAAGATTATTGCTGGAATTGACAATGAACATTTTACAAGAGTCATCAGAGAAGATCCGAAAAGAAAAGGATTGTTATATGCTGGAACTGAAACCGGTATGTATATTTCATTTAATGATGGTAGCTCCTGGCAAAGATTTCAATTGAATTTACCTATTGTACCTATTACAGACCTAACCATCAAAGAAGATAATTTGATAGTTGCCACACAAGGCAGAAGTTTATGGATGATCGATGATCTAACACTTTTACATCAATTAAATTCAGACCTTAAAAATAAAGATAATATCCTTTTCACTCCAAAAGATTCCTACAGAACAAAAGGCTATGGTGGAAAAAAATCCAATAGTTCAGGAACAAATCTGGAAAATGGTGTAATCACTTATTTCAACATCAAGAATTATGATAAGAAAAAAGATAGTGTAACAATTACTTTTCTCACCATAAAAGGAGATACTTTGGCAAGCTTTAACAACAAGGCTAAAGAATCTAAGAAAAAACTAAAAGTAGAAAAAGGAGCCAATAAATTTGTTTGGAATACCCGTACAGAAGGAGCTGAAAAATTAAAAGGAATGATCCTGTGGTGGGCAAGCTTAAGCGGTGCAAAAGTTGTTCCTGGTAGCTATATAGTAAATTTGAACGTGAACGATGAAATCCAAATAACGAATTTTAAAATTTTGGGAGATCCCAGAGCTGAAGTAAGTATTGCTGATATGCAAAAACAATACGATTTTGTTTCAGAAACAAATAAAACCATTGACAAAGCTCATAAATCTATCAAAAATATTAAAAATATTAACGATCAATTAGATGCTTTTATCAAACAATACAAGAACGATGAAAATGTAAAGGATCTGGTTAAAAAAGCAGAAGATCTAAAAAAATCATTTTCTGAAGTCGAAAAAACTCTTTACCAAACACAAAACAGAAGCGGACAAGATCCATTGAATTTTCCAATCAGGTTGACCAATAAACTGGCACATTTGAACAGTTTGGTTACCATGGGTGATTTTCCACCAACGGATCAGGATATCGCTGTAAAAAATGAACTAACTGCTGAGATCGATGCTCAGTTAAATGAATTCGACAAATTAGTTTCCAAGGAAATAAAAGAGTTTAATCAGGCTTTTAACAAATTAAACTTAAATTATTTACTTGTAGAGTGAAAATTCTATCAGAGATTAGATCTGAGTACTTGATAATATCTTTGCGAAACTTTGTGTCCTCTTGGTGTACCTTTGCGTAATAGCTCTTATTTTTCTTATTAAACAAACCCAATTAGAAGAGAATTATTGAAATCATCATATAATTAATATTAGCATGTAGATCGGTAACTTAACGTCAAATAAATTACTTTTGTATTCATGATTTCTGAAATAAAAGTAGAAGAAGTATTTTCACAGCAATTACCTATTATCGACGTCCGTTCTCCCGGAGAATTCAATCATGGACATATTCCTGAGGCAATAAATATTCCTCTGTTTTCAAATGATGAAAGAGCACATGTTGGAACTGTTTACAAGCAAAACTCGAAGGAAGCTGCTATTGAAATTGGTTTCAAATATGTAAAACCAAAATTGAAAAGTTTTATTTCAGATGCATTAAAAGTTGCTCCCAGTAGAAAGATCATTGTTCATTGCTGGCGAGGTGGAATGAGAAGTCAATCCTTTGCAAAACATTTGTCTGAAAATGGATTTTTAGATGTAAAAGTGATTACTGGTGGTTATAAAGCTTATAGAAATTTGGTATTAAGTAATTTGGGAAAACCCATACTTCTTAAAGTATTAGGTGGTTATACAGGAAGTGGTAAAACTCAAATTTTAAAAGAACTTAAAAAAAGAGGCCATCAGGTAATTGATCTGGAAGGTCTGGCAAATCATAAAGGGTCTGCTTTTGGCGGAATCGGACAAGAAGAACAACCAACAGTTGAACAATTTGAAAATAATTTACATGCTGTTTGGCAAAAATTGGATCTAAACAAACTTGTTTGGGTAGAAGATGAAAGTCATAATATTGGAAGAGTAAAAATTCCAATGCAATTCTTCAATCAGATCAGAAATGCTAAACTTTACTTTATAGATATTCCAAAAAATGAAAGGGCAAAATTTCTGGTTACTGAATATGCAAATAGAAACACAGAACAACTAAAAAAGTCTATACTTCGAATTTCTAAACGGCTTGGTGGTCTAAATACCAAAAGAGCCATTCAATTACTCGATGAGGAGAATTTTTACGAAGTAGCTTTGATATCCCTTCATTATTATGATAAGTTTTACTTAAAAGGAATGAAAAAACGAAAGGATGATGAGGTAATCCAAATCAAATTCCCGTCAACGGATCATTATCAAAATACATTGGAAATCGAAAAACTGACAAACACATGAAAAACATAAAACTAACCCAATACAGTCATGGCGCAGGATGTGGATGCAAAATATCTCCAGAAGTATTATCCACTATTTTAAAGACCAATCTTGCACCGTTGAATGACGTTCGGTTACTGGTTGGGAATGATAGCCGGGATGATGCTGCCGTTTACGATTTGGGTGATGGTTCAGCAATTATAAGTACAACTGATTTTTTTATGCCCATTGTGGATGATCCTTTTACTTTTGGGAAAATTGCCGCAACCAATGCTATAAGTGATGTTTATGCCATGGGTGGAAAACCAATTTTAGCCATCGCTATTTTGGGCTGGCCTATTGATAAACTGAGCCCTAAAATTGCACAAAAGGTTTTGGAAGGCGGCCGACAAACTTGTATAGAGGCAGGGATTTCACTTGCAGGCGGACATAGCATTGATAGTCCGGAACCTATTTTCGGACTAGCGGTGACAGGAAGAGTTGAGCTAAACAAATTAAAACGAAATGATACTGCCACAAAAGGTTGTAAACTCTACCTTACAAAACCATTAGGTATTGGTGCTTTTGCGACAGCTCAAAAACAAGGAAAACTTCTTAATGAACACGAACATATCGCCCCAGATTCCATGTCTAAATTAAATAATATTGGTTTAGAATTAGCTAATATTGAAGGAGTTAAATCCATGACTGATGTTACAGGTTTTGGATTGATTGGTCATCTTACTGAAATGTGTGAAGGATCAAATTTATCTGCTGAAATTGAAATGGATAAAGTTCCTGTTTTTAAGGAAGTTTACCAATATATTAAACAAAAATGTATTCCCGGTGGCACCCGAACCAATTGGGAAAGTTATGGTAAAAATGTGCACCTAAAAGATGAAAATGACAAATGGATTCTTTGTGATCCGCAAACCAGTGGAGGCCTGTTGATTGCTGTAGAAGATTCTGCCGTTACTGAAGTAGAGAATCTGTTAAAACAAAATCACATCAAACCAGTTTCTTTTGGAAATCTTACTAAAAGATCAGAAATACTGATCAAAGTTATTTAATATTCAAAGTAAGTTGAATTCGTTTTCTAGGAATATCAATACTCAAAACTTTGACAATCACCTGCTGATGTAAATTCACAATTTCATTTACATCACTTACAAATTTGTCTGATAGATTTGAAACGTGCACCAAACCACTTTCTTTGATCCCAATATCAACAAAACAGCCGAAATTAGTGATATTATTGATGATTCCGGGAAGTAATTGTCCTTCTCTTAAATCATTGATGGTCGTGATATTTTGATTGAAAGTAAACACTTTTGCTTTCTTGCGAGGATCTAATCCCGGTTTTTCTAGCTCTTTTATAATATCCTGTAAAGTAGGTAATCCAATAATATTTGTAATATATTTTTGCAGATCAATCTTCTGTAAAACTGCTCCATTTCCGATAAGGTCAATAACCTTAATACCCATATCTTTTGCCATTTTTCTTACAATAGCATAACTTTCAGGATGAACCGCCGAATCATCTAACGGATTCTTTGCTCTTTTAATTCGTAAAAAACCTGCTCCCTGCTCAAATGCTTTTGCACCTAATCGAGCTACTTTCTTGATCTCATTTCTACTGGTAAAAGCACCATTCTCATTTCTGTATATAATGATATTATCAGCCAATTTTGGGCCAATACCCGAAACATAACTCAACAAAGAACTACTTGCAGTATTGATATTCACACCAATGGAATTTACACAACTTTCAACTACTGAATCTAAAGATTTTTGTAATTTACCTTGATCCACATCATGTTGATATTGCCCCACTCCAATAGACTTCGCATCAATTTTAACAAGTTCAGCCAAAGGATCTGCCAAACGCCGACCAATAGAAATAGATCCACGCACCGTAACATCATAATTTGGAAACTCATCTCTTGCAATTTTAGATGCAGAATAAATAGATGCACCAGCTTCACTCACCACAAATACCTCTACATCCCGGTTAAATCTGATCTTTTTTATCAATCGTTCAGTTTCTCTTGATGCAGTTCCATTTCCAATGGCAATTGCTTCAATTTTATAAGCATCCACCAAAGAGTTAATTTTTCTAATTGCCCCTATGGAATCATTTTGTGGTGCATGCGGATAAATAGTTTCATTATATTCAAGTCCGCCCTGAGCATTTAAACAAACTACCTTACACCCGGTTCTAAATCCGGGATCGATAGCTAAAATATTCTTTTCTCCAAGAGGAGCACCCAACAATAATTGTTTTAAGTTTTTTGCAAAAACCTGAATGGCACTTTCGTCTGCTTTTTCTTTAGCCAGATTCAATGTTTCATTGGATAATGATGGAAATAACAATCGTTTATAAGCATCCTGAATTGCAACTTCTATTTGGGTGGCACTTTCATTGTTACTTCTAATGATCCTGTCTTCCATTTTAGAAGTTGCTCTATCATCATCGATTTCAACCTTTACACGAATAAACCCTTCCTTTTCTGCTCTTAAAATTGCCAATAACCGATGTGATGGACACCTATTCAATGATTCTGACCAGTCAAAATAATCTCTGTATTTTTGTGCTTTTTCTTCTTCAATTTTAGATTTGACAACTTTGGTATTAATCGTTGCAAAACGTTCTAACTGGTATCGAATATTATTCCTAATATCTGTTCTTTCATTGATCCATTCGGCAATAATAAATCTCGCTCCTTCCAAAGCTTTTTCAATACTTATCACCTCATCATTAACATATTTTACAGCGATATACTCCAGATCATTTGCCCTTTGACTCATGATAATTTTAGCCAAAGGTTCTAAACCATTTTTTCTTGCTGTTTCCGCTTTTGTTTTTCGCTTCTTTTTAAATGGAAGATAAATATCTTCTAAAGTTCTTAGATCGGTGGTTGATTCAATTTTTTGTTTTAATTCTTCTGTAAGAACATCTTGCTCTTCCAAAGTTTTTAAAATAGATTTTTTACGCTTTTCCAGTTCTTCAAACTGTTCTTTATACTTTACAATATCTCCAATTTGAACTTCATCCAGATTTCCGGTTCTTTCTTTTCTATAACGAGAAATAAAAGGAATGGTACAATCTTCGTTTATTAATTGGATAGTGTTTTCAATTCCTTTTACAGGAAGATTGGTTTTTGATTGGATAAAATTGATTAGTTGCATTGTTTTGTTTTAAAACTTTCAAGAATACACATTATTTGCTTAGTGTTACAAAATCTATAAAATTCTCTCTATCTATAATTTTGATATTGGCATCATAAGTTTCAATAAATTTTTTAGGAATTTTTATTTTACCCTTTTTATTCCATTTAAATTCATAGGCAGAAATAATACCATTTTGTTCTTCTATCCAATCAATTTCTTGCTGCTGTTTGGTTCTCCAAAAACAATCTACACCGTCCAAAAGTTATGGTTTTTGGATGTTATACCGCCCAAAAGTAATTTATTTTGGACAGTAAATTAACTAACCATTACTTTTCTATCAAAAATATTTACACACTATTAAAAACTCATAAGAAAATATGCCTGAATTTTTGGGTATTTACCTTTTGAATAAAAGGTAGAAGAGAAAGTCAGCGGGTGATTCTTATCTTTTTGCAAATAATCACCCTCTGATTAGGGGAGAATATAAGTTTAAAAAATCATGGATTCTAACTCACCTGCTCCCCATTATTTACACCTTCTTTTTCAGGTTCAATAAAAGTGAGTTTACCATTGGTGGTTTCACTCATTAAGATCATTCCCTGACTTTCAACACCTCGTAATTTCCTTGGTGCAAGATTCACCAAAACAGATACTCTTTGTCCGATGATATCTTCTGCTTTAAAACTTTCTGCAATACCACTAACAATAGTTCGAACATCCATACCAACATCTACTTTTAGTTTTAAAAGTTTTTTTGTCTTTGGAATTTTCTCCGCTTCTAAAATGGTTCCAATTCTGATATCCAGTTTGGTGAAATCATCAAATTCAATGGTTTCTTTTTGTGGTTCTACTACCACAACTTCATTGGCCTTTTTTGTTGCTTCCAGTTTATCGATTTGTTTTTGGACTTCTGTATCTTCTATTTTGGCAAAAAGTAGTTCGGGTTTACCAATTTGGTGTCTGGAAGGGATTAACTCTTTGTTGGATGCAACAATACTCCATCCTGTATTGTCTTTGCGAGAATCATTTTTTTGAGTTGTGGCAATCTCATCAGAAGTGGAGATAACCACGTCGTTCGTACCTCCCTCCTCGTTAAGACATAGGATATTTTTAAGTTTTTTTGAAGTAAAAGGTAAAAACGGCTCACATAAAACAGACAAACCTGCTGAAATTTGCAAAGCAACATTCATGATGGTTTTTACTCTTTCCGGATTGGTTTTAATCTGTTTCCATGGCTCTTCATCTGCCAGATATTTATTTCCCAAACGGGCTAAATTCATCAATTCTGATAATGCCTCTCTAAATCTGTATCGCTCAATAGAACTTGAAATAATTGCAGGATATTCACTTAACTTATTTAGGGTTTCCGTATCAACTTCTGTTAATTCCCCGGCAAGAGGAACTATCCCATCATAATATTTATTGGTCAGTACCACCACACGATTGATAAAGTTCCCAAAAATAGCAACCAGTTCATTGTTATTTCTTGCCTGAAAATCTTTCCAGGTAAAATCATTATCTTTCGTTTCGGGTGCATTTGCTGTTAACACATAACGCAGCACATCTTGTTTATCCGGAAAATCTTCTAAATATTCATGTAACCAAACTGCCCAGTTCTTAGATGTTGAAATCTTATCTCCTTCCAGATTTAAAAATTCATTTGCAGGAACATTTTCGGGTAAAATATAACTCCCTTCTGCTTTTAGCATGGCAGGGAAAATAATACAATGGAAAACAATATTGTCTTTACCAATAAAATGTACCATTTTGGTATTCTTATCTTTCCAGTATGGTTCCCATTCTTTCCCTTCTCTTTCTGCCCATTCTTTTGTTGAAGAAATATATCCGATAGGCGCATCAAACCAAACATACAAAACCTTGCCCTCTGCTCCTTCCACCGGAACAGGTATTCCCCAATCAAGATCACGTGTAACCGCACGAGGCTTTAAACCATCATCAACCCATGATTTCACTTGGCCTAAAACATTGGCTTTCCAGTCATTTTTATGCCCAACCAGAATCCACTCTTTCAACCATTCCTGATATTCATTCAAAGGCAAATACCAGTGCTTGGTTTCTTTTAATGAAGGTACATTTCCGGTAATAGCCGATTTTGGGTTGATCAGATCGGTTGCATTATGACTTGTACCACATTTTTCACATTGATCGCCATAACTCTCTTCATTTCCACATTTTGGACAAGTTCCAATGACAAAACGATCAGCTAAAAATTGTTTCGCCTCTGCATCGTACAATTGAGCTGAAGTTTCTTCAATAAACTTACCATTATCATATAGTTCTTTAAAAAAATCAGAAGCAGTTTCATGATGAATCTTTGCAGAAGTTCGGGAATAATTGTCAAAAGTAATTCCGAAATCCTTAAAAGATTGTTTGATTATTGCATGATATTTATCTACCACTTGCTGAGGAGTAATGCCCTCTTTTTTTGCTTTTAAAGTAATGGGCACACCGTGTTCATCAGAACCACATACAAATGCAACATCTTTGTTGTTTAATCGTAAATATCTGGCATATATATCCGCAGGCACGTAAACCCCTGCCAAATGGCCAACATGAACGGGTCCGTTTGTATAAGGTAATGCTGCGGTAATTGTAAATCTTTTTGGCTCTTGCATGGCTATTAATTAAGATTACAAAAGTAATAAAAAGAGGAAACAATACATTTTTTATTTATGAAAATCAGTTGTGGCAATCTTTTTTGTATCATTGTATGAAATTTAGTGAAACGGACCAATTAACCTAAATAATAATCCATGTCAAAAACTACCTATTTCAAATTCCTACTTGTTTTTTCAATATTCTTTTTTTCATATTCACTATCATCTCAAAGTGATACTGGAATTGCAATTACACGTGATCTGGTAAAACCTCCAAATCTAAAAAAAGGAGATACCATTATGATCTTATCACCTGCCGGAAGGATCAAAAACAAATCTTCTATTGAAGCCGGAATTAAACTGGCAAATCACTGGGGACTGGTTGTGTTTTTTGGGAACCATATGCTTTCACAGGATCATACTTTTGCAGGAACAGACACCCAAAGAACAGAAGACCTGCAAAAAGCATTGGATGACCCAAGTATCAAAGCGATATGGGCAGCAAGAGGAGGTTATGGAGCCGTAAGAATTATTGACGATCTTGATTTTTCTAAATTTATGGAGAATCCCAAATGGATTATTGGATATTCAGATATCACGGTTTTACACAACAAAATTCATACACTCGGATTTCAATCTATTCACGGACAAATGCCGTTGACCTTAGACCTGGAAGATCCTGTTCAAAAACCATCAATAGTTTCCTTACACAAGGCATTATTTGGTAAAAAAATTAACTACAAATTAGATTCTTCTGAATTTAACAGATTAGGAGAGAGTAAAGGTCAGGTAGTTGGAGGAAATCTTTCCATTGTTTACAGTATGCTGGCTTCGAAAACAGATCTTGATATGCGAGGTAAAGTATTGTTTATAGAAGATGTTGGTGAAGCACTTTATCATATTGACAGAATGATGATCAGCCTAAAAAGAGCCGGATATTTTAAAAACTGTAATGGTTTGATCGTTGGTGATTTCAGATTAAAGAAAAATGAGGGCAATAGCTTTGGTAAAACTCTGGAAGAAATTGTTTTAGAAGCGGTTGAAGGAACTGATTTTCCGGTTATTTTTAATTTCCCGGCAGGTCATGTAGATGATAACCGAGCCATTATTATGGGAGATTATGTTAACTTAAAAGTAACAAAGAAAAAGGCTAGAATTGGTTTTCAATAAAGAAAAAGGATGAATTGGATTTTAGGGCTCTTTTTTGTATTAATTGTCATTTTCTTAATGAACAACTATTTCAAAAAGAAAAGGATAGCAAAACTTAAAATATATTTTCTTGAAAACTGGGGAAAACCAAAAAATGAAGAGTATTACAACTTCTTTGTGATTGGGAAGTATTTTGAAAATAATGCACATAAAAATAAAGCATACCATATCATCTCAGAAAAGAACAAAATCGATCTGGATCTCGATGATGTTTTTAAATTCATTGACAGAACTTCTTCTAAAATTGGTCAACAATATTTATACTTTAAACTAAGAACAATTGATAGGATTGAAAATTTATTAAATTTCAACTCCTTAACCAATCTTTTTCAGACGAATAAAACTTTAAGACTTAGCAGTCAATTACTTTTATCTAAACTAAACACAAATGATTCGTATTATTTAGAGGAGTTGATAAATGGGAAACAAATAGAAAAGCCTAAAATATTATGGCTTATTCAATCATTATCTATTTTAGCATTTGTTTCCATAATTTTAGCGTTGTTTTATCCTATTTTTTTACTTGTTTTAATTCCAATTTTTATAGTAAATACTTTTTTTCATTATAAAAATAAACAAAATATAAATTATTATATAAGTGGCGTTAAACAATTATCAGTTAGTCTTCATGTAAGTAAAGGACTTGCTCAATCATCTGAAATAAGATCGTACTTCAAAGATTTTTCGTTTATAAAAAAACTTGAGTTTATCAAATTTAAAACAGAGTTTATTGCTTTTGAAAAAAAATTAGATAATGAATTTGCATTTTTATTTTGGTTTATTGTGGAGATATTTAAAATACTCTTTAATATAGAATATATTCTCTTTTTTAGTTTTATTGATTCTATAAATAAGGAAAAAGACAGTATTGAAAATATGTTCCTCTTTATTGGTGAAATTGATTCGGCAATTTCTACTGCATCGTTAAAATCAAGTAAAAATCAAATCTGTACACCAAAATTTACAAAAAATAAACAAATTGTTTCTAAAGATATTTATCATCCATTGATTGATAATTGCATAACAAACGATTTAAACTTAATTGTTAACAGCATGCTGTTAACAGGTTCAAATATGTCTGGAAAAACAACTTTTATAAAAACAGTTGCGATAAATAGCATATTAGCACAAACTTTGGGTGTTTGTTTTGCAAAAGAATACGCTGCTCCTTTTTTCAAAGTTTATACATCCATTGATATAACGGATGATCTTCTGGCAAGTACCAGCTATTACCTTGAAGAAGTATTAACGGTTAGAGAATTAGTAAATGCCGCAACAAATGAAGAAAGCTGCTTATTTGTACTGGATGAAATCTTTAAAGGAACAAATACCATTGAGAGAATTTCAGGAGGTAAAGCGATTTTATCATTTTTAAATAAAGCAAATCATGTTGTTTTAGTATCAACGCATGATATTGAATTAACCGACCTATTAGAAAAAGATCATTATGAGCTATATCATTTTAGTGAGCAAATAGAAAATGAGAATCTATTTTTTGATCATAAATTGAAAACCGGAAAACTGAAAACCAGAAATGCTATTAGAATTTTGGAATTATATGATTATCCAAAAGAAATAATTACAGATGCAAGAAAAACAAAAAATGACAACTTTGGATAAAACCCATTACATAAGGATTAAAATAACTTTTTTAATTCGGTATAATTATAATAAATCGTCAATTTAAGATTATGGCACAACACAATGAACTCGGTACAGAAGGAGAGCAAATTGCTGTAGATTATTTGATCAAAAAAGGATATAAGATTAAAGAACGAAACTGGCGATTTAAAAAGGCCGAAATTGACATCATTGCACAATTGGAAAATTTTTTAATTGCTGTAGAAGTTAAAACCAGATCTACAGATGATTTTGGGGATCCACAGGATTTTTTAAAACCCAAGCAAAAGAATTTACTTATCGGAGCAATGGATGAATATGTTGTTTCTAAAGATCTGGATGTTGAAGTTCGTTTTGATGTGATTGGTATCATTAAAAATCAAAAAGAAACTAAAATTGAACATTTTGAAGATGCTTTTTTTCATTTTTAATCACTATAATAAGTTATTCATACGAATCAAGAGTTAAAAGAAAAATGGTAAAAAATATACTATTTTAGATGAAATTTTTCAACCCTTTATTCGCATTACAAATAAATTTTAAAAATAGAACGATGAATTTTAAATTTAACTCCTTCCTAATTATATTTCTTAGTGTTTTAGTAAGCTCTTGCAACATGCAATCAAGTAAAAAGGAACAAGAGATTGCAAAAAAAGAGAGCAAAAAACCCAATGTTGTTATCATCTTTTTAGATGATTCAGGTTATGCAGATTTCAATCCCTTCGGACAAAAAGATCTTCCAACACCCAATGTGCAAAAGTTAGCTGAGGAAGGAACCATGTTTACTAATTTTCATGTACCACAGGCAATTTGTTCTGCATCTCGCTCTGCTCTGTTAACAGGATGTTATCCGGGAAGGACAAAAGTTTTTGGTGCTCATGGTCCAAAAGAAAGAGGACTGGAAACAACATTTCCTACCATGGGAGAGGTGTTTAAATCTGGAGGATATAAAACAGCAATTTTTGGAAAATGGCATTGTGGTGACCAACCGGAAACCCGTCCGGATGCAAGAGGATTTGATAAATCATGTGGATTGATGTACTCCAATGATATGTGGAAATACCACCCAGAGAATCCTGAATATTGGGGTAAATATCCTATTCAGTTTTGGGAAAATGGTAAAGTAACCATAGACGATGTAGGAATTCCTGAACAAAAAAATCTAACAAAATGGTATACAGAGCATGCGGTATATTTTATCAATCGAAATAATAACAGTCCTTTTTTACTTTATGTACCACATTCCATGCCTCATGTTCCAATTTTTTGCAGCAAAGAATTTGAAGGAAAATCTGGCATTGGATTATATGGGGATGTTACCATGGAATTAGATTGGTCGGTAGGAGAAATAATGAATGCTTTAAAGGAAAACGGATTGGAAGAAAATACCATTGTGATCTTCACTTCTGATAATGGCCCTTGGGCAGCTTATGGAAATCATGCCGGAAAAACACCTTTTCGTGAGGCAAAAGCCACTTCATTTGAGGGTGGAACAAGATCAGCATGTATTATCAAATATCCTGATCGTTTAAAAGCAAATACTACTTCCAATAAAGCATTTGTGTCTATTGATCTGTTGCCAACACTTTGTTATTTAACAGGAGTTCAACCTCCTAAAACAGAGATCGATGGAAATAATGTTTGGGATCATATTTCGGATAAAGAGGGAGCTACAAATCCCAATGATTATTATGCATTTTCAACAGGTAAGAATTTTGAAAGTGTAATGACAGGAGACGGGAAATGGAAACTTCATTTAGACCACAATTACCAATCATTGAATACACCTGGAAAAGATGGGCTACCCGGTAAATATGATACAAAGCATATCAATTTATCTCTTTTTGATATGGAAAATGATCCTTATGAAACTAAAAATGTAATTGATAGAAATAAGGGTATTGCTGAAAAAATTAAGAAATATGCTGATTTACATCAACAAATATTTTATGCAAATGAATAATTTTTAAGTTTTATCCATTTTTTCTTTTAGCTTTTTTATTAAGACTTACAGTTATTGCTCCTCAAAAAAAAACGGATATATTCAAAATAAGGGCAACCTACAAAATAGTTTTTGGTCATATCAAGAAAAAGACAAATGATTTGACCTATCGAGGTTGAAACATCTCTTTTAACTCTTCCACATCATTTGGCTTTGCAACGA
>Ga0190293_1000536_pt1 | contig 13531 bp, 10 predicted proteins | sample 48693001_MG_FD_161671 | JGI IMG/M metagenome (GOLD analysis project Ga0190293, IMG submission 161671) | Hydrothermal vent microbial mat bacterial communities from Southern Trench, Guaymas Basin, Mexico - 4869-30-0-1_MG | ecosystem: Environmental > Aquatic > Marine > Hydrothermal vents >... | reverse complement strand
TGATGAACAGACCATGCAATTAATGCGTCTTTTCAATGAGAAAGAAGGCCACGCCTGTCTGCGTCGCGAAGGGGTGGATGAAAACACCATTGAAGCACTCAGCCAGATCGGCATTTCCGGCCTGTGCAACCTGGTGGCCAGCATTAAAACAGCCCGTTATTACGATATGGATAGCCGCGATGTGATCTTCACCCCACTGACCGACTCCATGGACCTGTATTCATCCCGCGTCGAGGAAATGCGGCAGAATCACGGCCCCTACACGACCCATATGGCCGACCAGCACTTCGGCCGCTATTTACAGGGCGTGGAAACCGACCACTTACGGGAACTGACCTACGCCGACCGCAAAGCCCTGCACAACTTCAAGTATTTCACCTGGGTGGAGCAGCAGGGTAAATCCTCTGAAGAACTGAACCAGCTATGGGACGAGGATTTCTGGCATGAAGTCTTTTCACAGGATGTCGTGGATGAATGGGACAGCCTGATCGCCGAATTTAATCAGCAGACGGGCCTGTTGAATAAAACTTAGGATTCGTCAGACAATACAGGGATCACAACGCATTACTCTGCAAGCGATGCATTAGCTCCAGCAATGGTACTACCTGAATATTACCAGGTAATTGGTAACTCTTTTGACCAGGATAGACAATATACTTATTTGTAATATCAAGATCGCTGCAAGCAAGGTAAAAACCCTTTTTGAGCTTTGGTGCTGAAGCGCGTTTCACTTCAATAGCAACAATTGGCTTACCACCTCGCACCAGTACAAGATCGATCTCAGCTCCTGCACTAGTTCGGTAAAAATAGGGCTGATAGCCTTTGCATGCATTGATCAGGTTTTCAATTACAAAGCCTTCCCAACTTGCCCCGAGTATCGGATGGGAAAGCATTTGCTCTTTGCTGCCAAGATATAACAGGGCATGTAGAATCCCGCTGTCGCGAATGTAGATTTTAGGTGATTTAACCAGACGTTTACCCACATTGGCAAACCAGGGTTGCAAACGCCGAACCAGCAACAAGTCGACGAGTATATCCAGGTATCTTGCGATACTTTGGCCACTCACTCCCAGGCTGGCGGCCAATTGGGCAGCATTTAGCAAACCACCCTGATGGTGCGCTAGCATGGTCCAGAATCGCCTTAATGTTTCGGCAGGAATTCGATAGCCAAACTGAGGGACATCCCGCTCAAGGTAACTACGGATGAGATCACCACGCCACTGAATACTGGTTTTATCATTGTGGGATAGAAGACTATCCGGAAATCCACCACGTAACCACAAGGTATCCAGGGTCTGTTCTGTTTCTTCAAGCTCAAGCAAATCAATACCGGCAAGTTCTGCATGTGCTACTCGGCCCGCCAGGCTCTCACTGGTTTGGCCTAACAGATCAAGAGATGCCGAACCCAGAAACAGAAATTGCCCGTAAGGCTGACCCGCACGGCGACGTTGGTCGATGATCACCCTAAGGGGAGCAAACAGGTCTGGCAGTCGTTGAATCTCGTCCAAAATAATTAGTTGATCGGGATACTGCTCAGCAAAAAGTATAATATCCCGAACCTGGTCTGCATCGCGTGGGTCTTCCAGATCCCGATAAACCCCTTTCATTGAATCCGTGACCTTCAGGGCAAGTGTTGTTTTACCAATTTGCCGAGGACCAACCAGGATCACAGCGGAGTTGGATAGCAGCAATGAATGTAAATGCTGATGTAATCTTCGCTCTATCATCCTTGTAATTATACTATCTAATGGAAGATATACAAGGATAATAAAAGCTTACAGAAATTAATATGTAGGTAATGCCCTGGGCTTATTGGTCCGCAGCGAAGAACCCCATTACCTCCAATAAATTGGCCGCTCCCAACCTGACGAGGATCACTGCACGGGCAGGTTTTGGGAGGGTCGTTTCACTCTGCTGGATGAAAGGGCGCTTCTGATGTGCATGGTCCACGTGGACTTGCGCAATGATTTTGATGATCTGGGTCTCTTCCATATCCATGACGATTTGGCGGGACAAGGAGGTCCCATATACCACCCCAAAACGACCCTAACTCAGGGTTTTTATTTGAAGTATAGAGTCTTGTCGGTTCCAATCGGGGCGGCAACATTGCTTCAATGCTGCCTATACACCTGGTACTTTCCGGATTTACCGCCACCACATTCCGTAATTTACGTTGCCATATTCCGTGATTTACGGTACCGTATATACATGCATACACCGCCCCTGTACCCCCGCTGGATTGAACCACGAATTGATGAAGCTTTGCTGGATACGCCAGTGGTTCTGCTTGCAGGACCACGCCAGGCCGGCAAGACAACCCTCGTGCGTCAATTCGCTGAACGGGGACTGCGCTATTTGACCCTGGACGATGAACTGACATTGTTGTCAGCACGTGAAGATCCAGCGGGCATGATTCGCAACCTGGATCGTGCCGTGGTGGATGAAATCCAGAGGGCACCCCGATTGCTTCTGGCGATCAAAAAAAGTGTGGACGAGGATCGTCGACCCGGGCGATTTCTACTGACTGGCTCAGCCAATCTGATGGCACTACCCACCGTTGCGGATTCATTGGCAGGGCGTATGGAAACCCTATCGCTGCTACCTTTGTCGCAGAGTGAAATCGAGAACAGGCCGACGAACTGGATAGATAGCATTTTTGCCGGAAAAATCCTGACAGCGGACCCGCCCATACTGGGCAATGAATTGGTTGAACGTGTATTACGTGGTGGCTACCCGGAAGCGGTTGCACGGCCCACGGCAAAACGTCGCGTAGCCTGGGCTCGACAATACATCAATGCCATTATTCAACGTGATGTCCGCGACGTGGCCGAAATTGACAAACTTGATCAATTGCCACGCTTTCTTCATGCCCTGGCGCAAACCGCTGGCCAAATGTGCAACTACGCCGGACTGGGCGGGCAAGTCGGTCTGGATGGCAAAACGGTATCTCGCTATATCGGTGTCTTTGAACAGATGTACCTGCTCAAACGCATTGATGTATGGGCACGTAATCGCCTGAAACGCGTCGTCAAAACGCCCAAGCTTCAGTTCATCGATTCCGGTCTATTGTCCACGCTCATCGATGTCAACCACAAGAATGTTAAGTTGGACAAGACCCGTTTTGGACATGTTTTGGAGAGCTTTGTGTTCGGTGAACTGCTCAAGCACACGACAACAGCTGGTGACGACTTTCGGCTATTGTACTATCGGGATGCGGACAAGTTCGAGGTTGATGTCGTGATCGAAAACACAGCAGGACAACTGGTCGGCGTCGAGGTAAAAGCCTCGGCCACCGTCAAAGAGCGTGACCTGCGTGGATTGAGAAAGCTCGCCAGGCTGGCAGGCGATCAGTTCAAAATGGGTGTGCTGCTGTACGATGGCGATGAAACAATGCCTCTGGGTAGTAATATCTGGGCTGCCCCCCTGTCCACATTGTGGGGTTCGTAAAGCCTCTCGCAGGCAAAAACCTCACACTAATCAGTTCGCTTTACCCACAGTATTTTAAGCATATGCGGCCTATGTACGGCACCGACCTGAGACGACCTTACTCTATCAGATCGTTCAGGAGTGCTGGCCTGAGTTCCAGGCCGGGTTGGCAAGCCATAACAAATACTTGCCGGCATACGTTACAAGAGAATTTGAGGCATACCTGAAGTGCGGGAGACTTGAGCATGGGTATTTCTCAGAGTTCGCTGCGAAGCCTGCCACGATGAAAAATTAATTGCTTTCGCTTGTGCAATATACGCTTAAACGTCTGTGTCATCCCAGGGCAATACAGTCCAGTCTGAGCGTTTTTGTGACTGTTTGCCGCCATAGATAACGGTTCCATCCAGAAACTTATCCGGAAAGGCCTTCTTGAACCGGTTCAAAGCCTTGAAATAATCGGCATTAACAGTCGCCCCGGCCTTGATCTCCACGGCATGTACCTTTGAACCCTGTAGTTCAATTAGATCAACTTCATTGCCAATATTGTCCCGGTAGAAGTAGCTCTCAACAGGCAGGGCCGCATTGTATCTGGATTTGAGCCGGTCAATTACAATCATGTTCTCGAACAGCGCACCAAACAAGGGGTCTCTTCGTATTTGGTCGGGCTGATGTATCCCCAACAACCATGATGCCAGACCGACATCATAAAAATAGAGTTTTGGAGATTTCACCAGGCGCTTACGCGTATTGGTAAACCAGGGGGGGAGCAGAAAGATGATGTAACTTGACTGTAGGAGATCTATCCACTGGCGTGCGGTACTGTGGGCAATCCCCGCATCGTTTGCCAGATTGTTCATGTTCAATAATTGGCCTGTACGCCCGGCGCATAGTCGCACAAATCGTTCAAATTTTTGCAGATCATGGATGACACTGATCTGGCGCAGGTCGCGCTCAACATAGGTTGAAAAATATCCACTCAGCATTTGTGTTGGATCCAGATTATCCTGAAATATCCTGGGGTAAAAACCGCGATGCATGATTGAAAACATGGAAGGTAGTATGTTGGCATTTTTCAATTCATTGATGGATAGCGGCAAAAGCTTCAATAGAGCGGTACGGCCCGCCAGGGACTGGCTAACCTGGTTCATTAACTCGAACTGCTGGCTACCGGTAAGAATGAATTTACCCTGAAAGGACTCGCTGTCTACGATGCCCTGAATATAGGATGGCAGTTCAGGAGTACGTTGGATTTCATCGAGAATGGCACCGTTGGGTATGTTGGCCAGAAAACCTCGGGGATCTTCCTGTGCAAATGCGCGGGTATCCGGTGCTTCCAGGTTTATATACACACTTTCAGGAAAGGTCGTTCTGCAAAGCGTCGTCTTCCCGCTTTGGCGCGGGCCAGTGACCGTTACAACCGGGTACTGCTGGCTCGCCTGCACAAGTGCTGGTTTGATATCGCGTAAAATCATTACAATACCTTACATAATGACGAATCAATCGTCAAATTGTAAATGCCTGGAGATTACACACCAGAAATTTTGAGCAACCTCAAAATTGCCCCCTGGCATCTGATTCTTATCCTGCAGTGACCTTGATCATTCATGATGTATCGTGGCGCGTACGCGGCATGTATGATGGGGTTTATTCCTCGCTCAACAAAGTGTAACGAACCAAAACTAACCCGCAATGAACTTTCAAGGCTTACAGGCAAAATATCGCCGTATTTTTCAGGAAAATGCCGCATGGAAGCTGTTACGTGCCGACAATGCGCCCATCATACTGGCGTTTATTGCGGATTTGTTTGCTGAAGAAAGCGAAGTGCCTTTTGGCCGGGCACGGGTTGCTTTGGCGGCCGAGCTCGAGTGGTACAGGGAGCAGGGTATCTGGGAAACAGAAACCAATGCAGGTGCCTATCTAAATCAATGGATCAGGGCGGGCTGGTTACGCGAGTTGGATGATCAAATCACCAAAACAGATGCCAGTGAAGTCGCGCTACGTTTTTGTAGAGGGCTGGATCAACGCTCTACCGGTACTTCAGCATCCCATTTACGGATTGTGCAAGAAGCGGTGAGAGATTTTGCCGTGGCTATTAGTCCCAATGCAAATGAACGCATTGCGCTACTCAAGGATAAAAGAACTGAAATAATGCAGGAAATTTCCGCACTTAATGCGGGTGTTGTAGTAGAGCTTACCGAAGTGCAGCAGCGCGAACGTATGCGGGAAATATATCACCTGGCCTCAGTGCTCACCGGCGATTTCAGACGTGTTGAAGATGAGATTCGTGAATTAGACCAGGATATAAGAGTACAAATGATCGAATCTGATTCAACCCGTGGGGATGTGTTGTTAGCGGTCATGGAGAAAGAAGCACTATTAGCCACTACTGATGCCGGAGGGGCTTTCGAAGGGTTTTTCCAATTACTTTGTGACCAGAACAGAACTTCCGAATTTCGAAGTCAGCTACAAAGCATCTTAAGCCGACCGGTTGCCAGGCAATTGTCGGAACAACAACAACAATTTCTAAATCATCTTATGCGTGAACTATCACGGGAAAGTGAGCGCGTATTCAAAATTCGCCGCCGTACTGAAGAAAGCCTTCGTGCCTATATTGAGAGCGGTGCTGCCCTGGAAAACAGAGCTGTCGATCAATTGCTGGCACAACTGGAGCGCATGGCCGTGGAGCTAAAAGAAGGCGGTGTAAAACCTAAAACAGCAACAAGTTTGTCATTGCCCTCAGGTGCTATTAAAATTTCTTCCATTGATTCTATGCGGCTAAAACCACCTGATGAAAAGCTGGATGTATCAAACATTGAAGAGCAAGTGAACGCCAGCTCGCCCAGTGCCGATATGCTGGAGTGCCTGAATACCGTGCAAATTCAAAAAGTGGCTTTCCGAACTCGTAACATCTTGCAGGCTTGCGGACCCATGACGATTGCTTCGGTGCTACAAAAACACCCGCTGACTGCCGGATTGGAGGAATTGGTAGCTTATTTGCGTGTGGCTAAATCTGTAGGCGCAACAACTTTGTCTGGAAAAGAGAAGGTTAGTTTAGAAGATCAGCAGGGCGGTCAGTTGCAGGCGTCAATTCCCAAGTATCTGCTAAGCGCAGATTTGTTTCCCGAGAGCATCGAAGAACTGGTGATATAAGAGATGGTTATGCAGGTGGCAGAAAGATGAATAACAGCCTTGAAGCAGCAAAGAATCCGGCAGAAGTGAATACTGCTGCTGAAATAGTCACAGCTGAAACGACGCTTGCAGAAAAAAAGCAGATGCCGCCGGAAGCAAGAAGGGCGCTGGTCAACTTGTTTCGGCAAGGTGTTATTTTAGCCTCCCAGAAAGCGAAATTATTTGAATCACTGTGTCGTTATCAACAGGCGGTCAGGGTTCATTTGGCGGATACATACCTTAAGCTGGGCTTCTTCATAACCATCTAAATTTTTTAGGTCTTGATCCGTAATTGGACCTTGATGCTTCTCCAGATATTCACGTCCACTTTTGATTCAAGCCATCTGATATTTCTTAAAATTCTCTGCCTGCTCGAAGATTTCTTTATATACCTCGTCCCGGTCCACGGGTGGGTAACCGTTCTCTGCGAGTAGAATGATAAGGTCCACTTTGAGCTCGGCCTTGATGTCGGCGCGTTGGTTCCAGTCGGTGTATTTGGCTTTATCGTCGACCACCACCTTCACCTCCTTGGCGAGCTTGATGAGTTTGTCTTCGGGATAGTCGAAGTCGTATTTGTGGGCGAGGGATTTAAGGATGTCGTAGAAAGACTTCTCTTCCAAATCGATACCCATCTCGCCGAACGATTCTTTCTCCTTTTGCAGCGCGTGAATCAGTTCGATCATCTCCTCGGAGAAGCCCTCCAGCACCTCACTGCGCAGTACATCTTTTTCGTCACGTTCGTTGTATTTGTTCACCAGCGCCTGGAACTGCTTGGTGAAGTCCACGCCCTTGATCTTATTGATCTTCTTGAAGTCCTCGATCACTCGCTTGAGCAGTTGCTGCAGCAGCTTGATCTTGGTGTTGGGCAATTTGATCTTTTCGATCTTGGCGAGGTAGTCGTCGCCGAAAATATCGATCTCCGTAGCGCCGTCTTCGCCGAGCTTGAAGATCTCCTCGATCCCATCGCTTTGCAGTGCCTCTGAGATCATCTGGCGCACCTTATAATTCATCTGGGCGCTGTCGGGGGCTTCGCCCTTGGTCAGCTTGGCAACGATGGAACGCACCGCGAGGTAGAAATGGATGTGGTCGCGCTCCGCCTGTGTGATTACATCGCTACCGCTGCAAACGTCGTAGGCGGCTTTCAGGCGCTTCACCAGGAACATGACCCGCTTCTCGATCTTGTCGGTGAGCTGCACGTACTCCGCCGCCAGATTCAGACAGTGCAAGCGCTCGACCGGCGTTCCGCTGAAGTAAGGCCTGGTATCAAATAGGTGGAAAATCCGCGCCAGCAGGTCGAGATGGTCCCTTACCACGATGATGGAGGCCTCGATCTCTTCGATGTTGCTGCTGTCCGCCTTCGAATAGTGCGCCAACGCCAGGTTCATCTGCCTCTTGATGCCGATGTAGTCGACGACCAGTCCCTTCTTCTTGTTTTCAAACTTCCGGTTCACTCGCGAGATGGTTTGGATCAGGTTGTGACGCTGTACCGGCTTGTCGATGTAGATGGTATCGAGGAATGGCACGTCAAAGCCCGTCAGCCACATGTCCACCACGATGGCAATTTTGAAATTGGATTCCGCCTTCTTGAACTGGGTATCGAACTTCTTGCGCTCGTCCTTGTTGCCGAGCAAATCGTAGAGCGCCTTCTCGTCGTCCTTGCCCCGCGTCATCACCATCTGGATGCGCGCCATCGGCAGGATTTCCTTCTTCTTCTGGTCGCTCAGCTCCACCCCTTCAGCACAGACTCGTACCTCCGCCCACTCAGGGCGCCGCGCGATGACCTGTTGGTAGAAATCGTAGGCGATCTGACGGCTGCTGCTGACAAAGATCGCCTTGCCGGCCACGGTAGAGCCTTCTTCGACGCGCTTCTCGTAGTGCGCCACGAAATCCGCCGCCAGCGCCTCGATACGTTGCGGATCGCCGAGGATCGCACCCATGTTGGCCATGGTCTTCTTGCTGTCTTCGATCGCGTAGTTGCTCGCGCCGGCCTCAGCGCATTGGTCGTAGTAGTTCTCGATCTCCTGCAGCTTGCTGTTGTCCAGGATCACCTTGGCGGCCCGGCCTTCGTAAACGATGGGCACCGTGATCTCGTCGGCCACCGACTCGGTCATGGTGTAGGCATCCACCACCTCGCCGAAGACATCCAGCGTCGCATCGATCGGCGTGCCGGTGAAGCCGACGTAGGTCGCGTTCGGCAGCGAGTCGTGCAGATACTTGGCAAAGCCAAAGGTCTGCTTCACCCCGTCTTCCGTGATCTTGAGCTTCTGGTCCAGATTCACCTGACTGCGGTGCGCCTCGTCCGAGATGCAGATCACATTAGTGCGATCCGTCAGCAGCTCGGTGTCCTCGGTGAACTTGTGAATCGTGGTGAGAAAGACCCCGCCGCTGTTGCGCCCCTTCATTAGCTCGCGCAGGTGATCGCGGCTCTCCACACTGATCACCGACTCATCGCCGATGTAGCCTTTGCCATTGGTGAACAAGCCCGAGAGCTGATCGTCCAAATCCGTACGGTCGGTGATCAGGACAATGGTCGGGCTCGCCAGATCCACGCTCTTCATCAACAGTCGCGCCAGGAACAACATGGTGTAGCTCTTGCCACAGCCCGTCGCCCCAAAGTAGGTACCGCCCTTGCCGTCGCCCCCTTTGCCATCAGGTCGCTTCATATGCAGCAAGATGTTTCGATACAGCTTGGTCGCCGCGTAGTATTGCGGATAGCGACAGAGGATCTTCTCTTCCTTGCGCGAGGTGTCCGGCAAATAGACAAAGTTGCGGATCACATCAATCAAGCGCGTGTGGTGGAACATTCCCCTGATCATCGAGTAGAGCGAATTGATCCCGTCCACCTCAATCAAGTCGCCACCATCCGTTTTACGCCAGGCATAGAAGAACTCATAGGCCGCGAAAAACGAACCCGCCTTGTTGTTCACGCCGTCGCTGATTACGCAGAAGGCGTTGAATTTGAACAGCTCGGGGATATCGCGTTTGTAGCGCACGGTCAGTTGCACAAAGGCATCGTGAATCGTCGCCTCCTCTCGAATCGCGCTTTTGAATTCAAACACCACCAGGGGCAGGCCGTTGATGTAGAGGATGCCGTCCGGGATGCGCTTCTCGTGGCCGACGATCTCCAGCTGATTGACGATCTTGTAAATGTTTCGGCTACCGCCATAGACGGCTTCGTCCTCCGCCACGATCGTCGGCACTTCGCCGGGATTCGGTTCACGAAACGCCACCAGCTTCGAGTAATCGATCAACTGGATATACAGGTCCTTCTGGCTACGGTCTTCGCGCTTCAGCAGAAAGCCATCCGAGACCAGCTTCATGATCGCCTTGTTGCTTTCGTAGAGGTCGGCAGCGGAGTAGGCTTCGAGCTGCTTGATCACCGCCTCGATTTCCTGCGGCGTGATGTGGTCGGCGGCGTATTGCTTGGTCAGAAAGGCACGCAGATCGGCCTTGATGAGCACCTCTTGCGGTTGGCGCTCAATCGCCTCGCCCAATACGTGCGGATAGCCCTCGACTCCGAGAAGTTCGATGATGGCTGATTCGAGTTGGGCTTCGGTGAATTTCATTCCTGTTTCCCTCCTTCGAGGCGTTTAATCTCACGGTCGAAGTCGGAAACGTATTCGCGATCTTGTTGTTGGCGGAATTGCTCATATTCGGCTTGCGCTTTGAGCTTCGCCTCGAGTGCACTCACTTTGCCTTTGTGTTCCAGGATCGGATAGCTCGATAGCTCCAGGAAATTATTCAAAAACACGACCCAGTCAGACATGTTCATGGTAATCAGGCGTTCGGCACGATTCTCGGCCAAGTCGAGGTAGGCGGAGATAATTCGATTCAGCTCCCTCATATGGGCCTCATTGAGATAGTTCTTGGCCACGGTAATGTCCGATTTTAGCACCTTGCCTTTCGGGCTACCCTTCCATGTGGCGAGCCCCATGTGTGGCTTCTTGGAATCGGCCAACTCGTAGATCGTCTCGGCGGCAGTCTTACCGGTGATCGCCCAGTGGAGCTTGTTCTGCACAGTGGCAAAGAATTCACGCGTGATAGGGGCGTTGCTGTCGTAGTCGGTGGAGAGCGCGTAAATGTCAGTGATCTTTTGGTAGAAACGTCGCTCGCTGGCTCGGATCTCGCGAATCCGCTCCAGCAGCTCATCGAAGTAATCCTGCCCAAACTGCTTCCCTTGTTTGAGGCGTTCGTCATCCATCACGAAGCCCTTGATCACAAATTCCTTCAAGGTCTTCGTTGCCCAGATACGGAACTGGGTTGCTTGATAGCTGTTTACCCGATAGCCAACCGCGATGATGGCGTCCAGATTGTAGAACTTTACTTTCCGAGTTTGAGTTTTCCCCTCAATAGCACCGTGTTGAGTGGTATGTTCCAAAATGGAACTGACCACTTTCTCCTCAAGTTCACCCGTGCTGAAGATGTTGCCCAGATGCTTGGTAATCGCTGGGCGCTTAACGCCAAACAGTTCAGCTAGCGCAGCTTGCGACATCCAAAAGTTCTCGTCCTGATAGACGACTTCGATCCGTTGTTCACCATCCGGTGTTTTGTAGAAAATGAGTTCGTTAGGCATGAGCTTAGGCGGCTAACAAGCTGTTGTTGAATATGCCATTGTTGGCAGTTATCTGGGATTTCCAGATCGTTGCTCTGGGCAACTTGCCCTGATTCCTCTCGGAAATCGAGGAAAGAATTTCATCGAAATAGTCAGGGACGGTCGACGTTCCTGCGATATCAGGATTCTTGAGCCGCTCGTCATCCATCGTGAAGCCCTTGATTTGACGATTCACCTTCCGTTCGCCTTCGGATCGAACTTGTAAGTATTCCTTACAAGTTGCCTCCGGATCGATTTCTAAGCGACACTCGACGCGCGATATCCCATCCTCTGTGGTGTAGAGGAGGAATTCACCAACGGAGGGCATCTCTTGATCTTCAGGCATGATTCTTTCCTCTGGCATTTAGCGGTCGGCAGCGTCTTGCTTGGCCAGAAAGGCCCGCAGGTCGGCCTTTATGAGTACATCTTGCGACTGGCGGTCGATCGTTCCGCCCAACATGTGCGGATAGCCCTCGATTCCGAGGAGTTCGATGATGGCTGATTCAAGTTGGGCTTCGGTGAATTTCATCTGAGATCTTTAGCTCCGAGGCGCGATTTGAAGGATATAACAAAATAACAAGCAACTCATTGTCAGTGAGTTAAGGTTAAGAGGGGCGCTTTTCGGGGAATGAAACAAAAAAGGAATCGGGCCATTTATCGCGACACGATGTCGCGATTCGTGTCGCGATACGAGGTTTTTGGCGCTTCGAGGCGTCCTATCGCGACACCGTGTCGTGTTTTTTGTCGTGATCATGGCTTCAAGTACTCCGTTGCAGGTCCGCTTCCCATTCTGCGCAGCAGGCCAAGTTCGACAAAATGCGTGAGGTGCCGCTGCGCTGTTCTCGCGGTTACGCCGAGTTCTCTCGCATATTCACTTTGGGTGGTCCCTATCCTGCCTGCCATAAACTCCCACCCTTTTCGCTCCGATGAATTGAGGCTATCGAGGACATCATGATCGAGACTCTCCGTCGCTGCTTTTGCATTGCGGTAGATGGTCAAAACCAATGAGTCGCCCTCCTTAGAGTAGGCCGGTAGAGGTAAGCCGTGTTTCTCTGCCTGTTCTTTCAGGCTGGTCAGCCCATAGCCCTGTTCTTCCGCCAGGCCCATGCGTGCGAACACGAAATGAAGCACCGGGTTGCGACTCTTCATCGGGGCCTTGAAGGAACGCATCTGCTCCATTGTGATGGGCGGGATCGGATCACCCGGGCTTTTGATCGTGATGGCATCTGAAGTGACTACCAGTTGGCATTTCTGGCCCTTGATGTCGTAGTCCCGGTGAATCAGGGCATTGACCACGGCTTCACGAATCATCACAAAGGGGAGATCGGTTTTCTCCGTTCGCTCCATCTGGCTTCGATCCAAGGTATTCGGGAGGATTTTGTTCAACCACTTCTCCAACTCACCGGGGATCAGCACCATGGGCATTGAGAACTCTTTTCGCTCGGCTTTACCGTTTGGAAATTCAGCTCTGACCAGCAAGCCAGCTTGCGGCATGGCTAGGCGCGGATCTTTACCGAAAAGCAGGTAGCCAAATCCTGACGGGGATTGGGCGTCCTCAGCCACGAGGCCTTGTAATTTCAACAGACGGTTGAATTCTGCGGAGCTCACTTCGGGTTTGATTTTGGCCTTGGTACGGTAGCGTTTGAGAGCGGCCTCTGAAAAGTCTTCGATCTTCGCCTCTTTGAGTGCGTCCTCATACTCCGAGAGCTTGATGGGTTTTTCTTCCGGTTCTTCTGTTTGTTGCCGGGCCCACTCGAAGAATTCTTGGTTCTCTTTCAAGATGATATCCTGCAAATCGCGGTCGAACATCTCGATCTCTACTCCGTGGTTACGAAGGTATTGGATGCCCTTTCCCGCAACCGTCGGATTGTCATCCTCGATCCCGACATAGACTTTCTTTATCCGCGCGCTGACGATATGTCGAGCGCAACCTCTCTTCGGATGGTTTCGGTTCAAACAGGGTTCCAGCGTGGCAAAGAGAATACAATCGTCGAGCTTTTCATCCACGCACTTGCGCTCCAGCAGGGTGAATTCGGCATGATTTCCTTCGCGCAGTTCCCCGCGACAAGCCGTTTCCGTGGTGCCGTCCGAGCGGAGCAGGGCGGCGCCGACCAAGGGATTGGGTTTCCCATCATCCCGCGCTTCGCCGATCGATTCACGCATCACCTCAATGGCGCGTTCCATCATCTTGCGGGGATTGAATTTGGGGTTCTTAGGCATGGGTGGCTTCCTCGGTGCGTTGTTCAGTTTCGGGGATTCGAAGTTCACCGGAAATAAGTTTCGGGAGGAGGGTATCGCGGAGTTTGGTGAGTGACCGGCTTTGTATATTATTCGCTTCAGTCTTCA
>Ga0190293_1000535_pt1 | contig 13538 bp, 10 predicted proteins | sample 48693001_MG_FD_161671 | JGI IMG/M metagenome (GOLD analysis project Ga0190293, IMG submission 161671) | Hydrothermal vent microbial mat bacterial communities from Southern Trench, Guaymas Basin, Mexico - 4869-30-0-1_MG | ecosystem: Environmental > Aquatic > Marine > Hydrothermal vents >... | reverse complement strand
GCTATATCCCGTTAAATATATATTCCCAAATTCATCTATTGTCATATCATCACAAAATTCCTCTTTCTCACTGCCAAAAAATGCATGCCATAAAAGATCACCCTCACAGGATAGTTTGATCAATACAATATCCCAATCGTCCTTAAATTCATAAGGGGAAACCGGAGTCCCCCATGTTTCTTCACTGCTGCCAGCAATATATATGTCTCCGGATCTGTCAGTAATTATTTTTTTACTCCTTTCTGCTCTTCTGCTTCCAAGATATCTTCGCCAAAGAATTTCACCATCTTGATCAATTTTTGCAACTAATATATCAGGATAGTTTCCCGAATGACCAATTGGGGTTTCCCACCATACCCATCCTGATATTAAAATATTCCTCCCGTTATCAATTGAAATAGATTGTGCTGACTGTCTTCTGTTCTTAATAATAGTAATCCATTCTGTTGAACTATCCGGAAGGATTTTTGTTACTACTATCCCGTCTGAAGTATCACCAATAAGATAAAAATTTCCAACCACATCCATTGCTATATCCTTGTAAGTAAATGACTCAGTATCAAAAAGAATTTTTTCTTCTAAAACAAATCCTTCAGGGGATAATTTTGTAAGTATTCCAACTCAAATGTCCTCTGCTTGATAATTTTGCTACATAACCACCTCTTATCTCGGAATTAGGAACTATAGGCGATCCCCATGTGCCCCCACTTGATCCTGTTATATAAACATTACCTAACTTATCAATTAAGATATCTGCAACACCGGCTTGCCCGTTCCCAAGAAATGTATTCCAAATAAGTTCTCCATTTGGAGATTGTTTCGATACAGAAATAAAATATTGATGCGGATTATCGTGACCATGTATCGGGTTTCCCCAAGTGCTACCGCTCTTACCAAGAATATAAACATTCCCCTTTTCATCAATTGTAACAGCTTCACCAATATCATTGGAGTCCCCTCCTAAAAAGGTTAACCAGTTAATTGAGATATTCTGACCATTTAAAAACGAAACAAAAAAAATTAAAGTGATTAGAAAAAGCAATTTTATTTTCATTCCTTATCCCTCCGGTTCTGAAAATACCAGCAATTAATTTGTATTATAACTATTTGAAAAAATAATTAGTATAGAATTTTCTTGAATTTCAAATTGTAGAAACTAAAATCATTCTTAATTCATAGACTTTTAGTGTAGGGGAAACCCTGGCGGTTACCCCTCTGACTAGATATTTCGTTACATAGAGTATATGTTGTACAAAAAATATTTAGGCTTTGGGTAGACACAAGGCCTACCCCTTGTATATTAGATTATTAAATTAGTTTTATTAATTTAATATCTTGAGGCCGCCGGTAATATCGTTTGCCCCTTGAGATATATTATCTCGGTTGTAGCATGAAATTATCGGTGGTCTCTTTTAAAAGATAATCTAATTGTGTTATTGAAATTGTATGAAGCAAGAGACGAGAGGCCGTACCAGTCCCAAGTACTTATGCAGTACAGCATACGGACGTAGCTTGACCCCTCGCCCCAGTATTGCTTTTATAATGGAATGCTCGAACAGTCGCAGGGATAAAATCCGTATCGCAAGGATGAGCTGCCATTATTAAATTATATCATTAAGGAGAAAAAAATGAGTAAGGATCAGGAAATTATTTTAGCAGTAGATGTCAGCTCAACCGGTCTTGAGGCATTTATATCCGATGGAGAATCGATTTTGTTGAGAAAAGAGTTCCCCAATAACAAGAGTGGGTGCAACAGATTGCTTAAAGTTTCTCAGAAGCATAAAGTTACCCGTTGCGCATTTGAAGCAACAGGAGGTTATGAGCAGTTGGCAGCAGAATATTTTCATGAGTCTGATATTACAGTCAATATCTTAAATCCTGCCCGGGTAAGAAAATATGCTCAGGGTATTGGGATCCTGGCTAAAACTGACAGGATCGATTCTTATGTTATAGAGCGGTATACAAGGGAGGTAAAACCCAAGGTCAATTTTGAATCGTCAAAATCTCAACTTATGTTGAAACGCCTGGTCACCAGGAGAAGTTCATTAAAAAACATGATCATAGCGGAGAAGAACAGGAAAAAGACTGCTGATAAAATCATATCCAGAAGTATAGATCGGGTTACCAAATTACTTGAAAAAGAGGTTGCAGAAATAGATAAGGCCATCGATAAAGTACTGGAACAGGATCTTGAAATACAGAATAAAGTAGACGTTCTTACCAAACAAAAAGGTATTGCAAAAGTCACTGCATGTAATCTTGTTGGACTAATGCCTGAACTTGGATATCTCAATAATCAACAGGTTGCTTCTTTGTCCGGACTTGCTCCTTTCAGTAGAGATAGCGGAAAAATGAAGGATGTATACAATAGATTAACAAATAGAGGAAAACCACCAAAGGTTGCTCTTGTGGCTGTTATGAGAAAAATGATAATAACTGCAAATATCAATATGAAACTATATTATAAAAATTTACAATAAAACTGTTGACTTTTAAGACAGTCGCTACATCATGATAATAATACAATCATTTTATCAAGGTTCAGACACAATTCTTATAAAGTTATAATGAACAATCTGCCGGATAGGAGGTCTGTAACCCATATTTTTCCATCTTTTCCCTGCTTGATCTTTGATATTTCATAAATTGAATCTCCGAACTGGCCCCTCAGGTAGAATGCAGTATTGGAATTGTCAAAAGATGTTTCTCCGTATGGATAAAAGAATTGGAGCAACTCTGACATTTTCCCTGTTTCAATATTAAGAGTGAGCAAGCGGAACTCTTTGCTATTGTGGGTGGAAATATAAATAAACTTTCCGAATACTGCAAAATTGTCCGGGTAGAGTCCATCAGGGATTTTATAGGTCTCATTTGTCTCTCCGATAGATTGGATTGATCGTGAAGAGTGGTTCAAAACCCAAATGTTTTTTTTGTCGGCAATAACTTTCAAGGGGTGTTTCCCGGTTTTCAAATTGGTGGATTCAAAGGTTTTTTTGTCTACTTTTGTGATCGAATCGGAGTCAAAATTTGAGATATATATAAAATCCTTATTAAATTGAAGGTCTGTTGGTGTCCGGCCTGTCTCTATCTCTTTTATTAACATGTTATCTTCAGCATTGACTATCAGAAGCGAGCCGTTATCTGAATCCTTCTCCCCTGTCTTTAAAATATAGAGGTGATCTTTCTCTTTATCATATTTCAGGACTCTCTGAATATTTTCCCTCTGGATAGTGTTATAAAAATAGATCCTTTTCTGAGGGGCGAACATTCTTATTCCGTCCGGAAAATATGTGAGAAAAACATTCTCCTTCCCCCAGCTGTTCTGTATCCCATAAAGCCCTCCTCTTTTATCGAAGATGATCTTCTGAGCAAGCCTGGGGATCCTTCTGTCGAAGACCTGAAATGTTTCCTTCTCGATCTCGAGGATCCCGTTTTTCGCGCCCCATATATAAACAGCAGGCCAATATGACTGATGAGGTCCATACGAGAGAAATATATTTCCTTTCTCCGACTTTGCAACGGCAACAGGGTAAGGGAAAGGCAGCTTGTGAAATTCCACCTTACCGTCAGACATGACTTTTGCAAACTCGCTTTCAGTATTAAAAACAAGAAATGAGCCATCTTTATCCTGTTCAATAAGATCTATGGGGGCCCATCCGGTTCTTACTTTATGTTTCTCCCAATTGTTAGTGTTGAGAATGGTTAAGGCCGATCCGAAGGAACCGTTAACGGCTGTAGCACCCAGAGGAATGTACAAGCTATTGTTTTCCGGATCAAATGCAATGGAGAACATATGAGGGAGTATTCCGACATTTCTTATCCTTTTTTTCAATTTCTGTTTTTCCAGATCAATAACGTATATCTCTCCGTAAGCCCAACTGGCAACATAAAGGAGGTTATTTTTTTTATCAATTGCTGTAGCATCATTTCCATATGACGGGATATCTACCTTTTTAGAGGCCCCGCCTTTTTTAAAACTGACTATATGAACGGCCGGGTGGTTGTCATAAGGTATATAGATCTCATCTTTCTCTATATTAAGGTTAATTCCAACCCCTTCGGTAAGTTCCGGAAGATCTACATAAGTATCTTTTCCGTTGACACAATCTATTTTGAGAGCTTGCACTACTTTTCTCTTCAAAGTCTCGGTAACAAGATAAAGGTGATGGCCGGAAAAATCAAAGCCGGCAAAATGGCATCTTCCCCCTTTTTTTATATTTAAAGATCTTTTCCCGATTATTCTGCCTGTGTTGATATCAATGGTGTAAAGAGATGATGTGTATCCGTCAAAAATAAAAACTTTCCTCAGTTCAGGATCAGCTACGATCTTTCTTATCGGCGGCGGAGGGGTTTGGTTCAGATTCATCATTTTTTCAGTTCTGTCAAATATTTTGATAAACCTGAACTTTTCTTTTTTCAGATCCAGAAAAGCCATGTTCCTGCTCTCTCTCCCGGCAAGGAAACAATTTCCTGTGACATCATCAATTGTAACCATCTCAAACTGAAAGCGGGTATTAAAAGTAGTGGAGGTTTTTCTATCGGGATAGACTATGCTGAGCTTTTTATTGCCTATCAGGTATATGTTCCCGTTCTTTTTGTTGATTGAAAATGATTCCTCCTTAAGGTATTGAGGAGCCCTCCCTTCCACAGGGATATTTGTAACTTTTTTATCCTTACCGTTTATCAATGATACAGATGAACTGTTTGTGTTTATCAGTATTACCCTGTTCCGCCCTTCATCATACTTGACCATTAATGGGCCGAAACCATTGTGCTTAACTCCGATCGAATCAAGGAAATTAACTTCTGTAATCTGAGCTCCCGGCAATACTTGAAAAATTAAAAGAACTAATATTAAAAAAAGCGAATAGTATTTCATTTCAACTCCTTACTGAATATTAACAGAGTGACATCAAAATTTGAATTATGAGTTGAAAAAAATCCGGTTTTGGTTTAATATACGAATGAACTAGAAAACATAGTCTTACCTAATTTCAGGTTTGGATTTATGCCGGTTCAGAAATATCAAGGGGATAAATTTGGAAAAATTAAGTCAGAGTTTGGAAGATTATCTGGAAGCAATATATATAGTTTCACTTGACAAGAAGATTGCAAGGGTTAAAGATCTGGTTAACAGGCTGGGTGTGAAATCATCATCTGTCATTGGTGCATTAAAAAAACTTGGTGCAAAGGGATATATTGAACATGAGCATTACGGGCATATCGAACTCACCGAAGAAGGCAGTAAGAGAGCCGAGAGACTTTATGATCGCCACACAACACTCACAAAATTTTTCCATGAGATCCTCCATGTGGATGAAAAAACCGCTGAAAAAGATGCTTGCCAGATAGAGCATGATCTAAGCGAGGAATCTTATAGCAAGATTATAAAACTGCTCAGCTACATTATTTCACTACCTGATAAAGATCCTGCCTGTTTTGAAGAATTAAAAAAATCTGTCAGAGACTGATCGGAGATTTGCTCTAAGTATTTATCTTTTATGTTTCTTAGAGAGATTCTCTATCGCTTTAAATACACGAAAAAAGTTTCCTCCCCATATTTTTCTTATATTCTCTTCTGAATAACCTCTTTTAACCAGTTCGTAGGTTATTCTCCATAGTTCGCTTGAATCATAGCAGTCCGCAAGGGCCCCGCCTCCGTCAAAATCTGTCCCGATACCTATATGATCTATCCCTGCAACTTTTACGATATGGTCGATATGATCTACTGCATCAGCTACGGTCGCAAGTTCCCGTGGATATTTTCTGTTTATTTCGTACCATTTATTCCTTACCTTTTCCTTTTCATCTTCAGATAATGTTGAAAAGTTTGCATATGCGGTACGAAGTTCCTTAAATGCTTTATCTCTGGCCGGATAGGGTTTCGGTTTTTTAACATATTCACTAAGAATACACAGTTGGATCACGCCCCCTTTTTTTGCAAGAAGCTTAAGCATATCGTCTGTAAGATTTCTCGGGTTGTCGCAAATTGCTCTTGCGCAAGAGTGTGATGCGATCACCGGAGCCTCAGATAATTTCATAACATCATAAAATGATTTATCAGATATATGGGAAACATCTATGATCATACCGATCCGGTTCATCTCTTTTACAACTTTTTTCCCGAAGTCACTTAGGCCGTTTTGTTCTCCACCTTTCCTGTCTGTGGAGGAGTCGCAAATATCATTGTTCCTTGTGTGGCAGAGAGTAATATATCTTGCTCCGAGGTTATAGAACATATTTACCAGAGAGATGTCTATTCCTACCGGGAAACCATTCTCCATCCCTATATATATCGCTCTTTTCCCTCTCTTCTCGATATCAGGCGCATCAGATGATGTTAGTGCCAGTTCTGCAAGTTCCGGATAATTCTTTATTGCCTTGTTTATGAGTTTGAATTGAGAAAGTGCATTAATTTTTGCTTTTTCCCGTCCTTCGGGTGTTCTTTCCCCCTGTCCGATAAAAACTGCAAAGAAAACTGCATCCAGCCCGCCATCTTTCATTCTCGGAAAATCAACCTTGCCTCCCCTCTTTCTCGGATCATTCGATTTCCCTATATCAAATGAAGGTGAACGGAGCATCATCGGAGTGTCCGTATGAGTATCAACAGTAAGAATCTTTTCATGAATCTTTTTTGCTTTATCCAGAATTGACTGATCTGTTTGCACAGCACCTGTCAGGGGTATAATAACCAGTATTGTAATAATAGAGCGAAGTAAATATTTGAATTTCATCTGCCTTTCTCCTTGAACTGATATAAATCTACCACTATTTCATATTGAAATCAAAGTAATTATTGAAGCCTGATACATTAACATTTAACAAATTATATCTTAAACCTGAGAGTTGTTTCTTGACACAGATTTTTATATCTGATATTTAAACCTCATACTTGATATCAGGAGAATAATTCATTTGGAAAAAGATCAGTTAATCAAATATTCTGAGTTATTGAAGAACTACAGTTTAAAAAGGCCATTGAACATTATGGAAGTTTGCGGGACACATACTGTTGCATTCTTTCATACGGGTGTAAAAGATATTTTCCCTGAAGGATTAAATCTGATCGATGGGCCTGGATGCCCTGTTTGTGTTACTGCAAACGGTTATCTTGACAGAGCTATACAGATCCAGAAAGAACATGAGGTAGTACTTGCGACTTTCGGGGATATGATCAAAGTTCCTGCATCATATACATCATTACAAAAATTAAAAAGTGAGGGAGTAAGGATCGAGATCGTTTATTCTCCGATGGATGCACTGGAGATCGCCAAAAAAGAGAAAGATATAGAAATTGTTTTCCTTTCAGTGGGATTTGAAACCACTATCCCTACAGAAGCTGTAACATTGAAGAAAGCGATTGAGGAGAATGTAAATAATTTTTCCATTTTGACAGGGAACAAACTTACTCCCCCTGCTGTTGATGCCCTGCTTACCCTCGGAGAAGTGAAGATAGACGGCTTCATCCTTCCGGGACATGTGAGTATAATTACCGGATCAGACAATTGGCAATTCCTCCCGAAAAAACATAGTAAACCTTCGGTTATATCAGGGTTTGAACCAAAAGATCTGATCATGGGGACATTGAGGCTTGTTCAGCTTATCGAGAATGGTGAAATAGAGATAGATAATCTCTATAAAGAGGTCGTAACTGAAGAGGGGAACAGGCTTGCTCTCGGATTTATTGAGGAACTTTTTGATGTGACTGATGCAAATTGGAGAGGGATCGGAGTCATACCGGGGAGTGGACTAAAGTTGAAGGATAAATTCAGCCTTTATGATGCTGAAAAAAAATTCCCGGTAACTATGCCTGAAGAAGTTGAGAATAAGAGCTGCAGATGCGGCGAGATCCTCAGGGGGCTTATAACTCCTCCGGAATGCCCGTTATTTGGAACGGTATGCACACCAAGAGAACCAGTAGGGGCATGTATGGTCTCTTTCGAAGGTTCATGTTCGGCATATTATAAATACAGGAAATGAGCAATGGATGAAAAAATATTAATGGCACATGGTAATGGCGGAGAACTGATGGGTACTCTTATCAGTGATTTAATAGTGGATATCTTCGGGAAAGATTCTGTACAGCTGGATGATTCGGCAATAGTTGAACCGGGAGAGGGAAATCTTGTATTCACTACAGATACTTATACGATCACACCTATATTCTTCGAAGGTGGAGATATCGGCCAACTTGCTGTGAATGGTACTGTAAATGATATTGCGGTAATGGGTGCGGAACCGAAATTTCTCTCATGCGGGCTGGTATTGGAGGAGGGGTTTGATATATCATCACTTCGCAAAATATTGCTATCCATGAAAAATGCGGTCGACTATGCCGGTGTCAGAATTGTAACCGGGGATACTAAAGTTGTCGAGAAAGGCAGTGTTGACAAAATTTTCATAAACACTTCAGGTATTGGCATGATGGGAAAATACTCATTCAGAAATGAGATAAACCCGGGAAATGCAGTGATTGTTAACGGAACTATCGGAGATCATGGAATATCCATAATGGCAGAGAGGAATAAACTCTCTTTTTCCAAAGGGCTCTCTTCTGATTCGGCACCACTTAACCATATGCTTCTTGCTGTTGGTGAAAAATTCGGTAGTTCTGTCCGGTTCGTGAGAGATGCAACAAGGGGCGGTGTTGCCTCAGTCCTGAATGAAGTGGCAGGTAGCAGAGATTTCAGTATAAAGCTGATAGAAGAGAAATTACCGGTAAGAGCTGAGGTGAATGGTGTTTGTGAAATACTCGGTCTTGATCCTCTTTACGCTGCGAATGAAGGAAAGGCTGTCCTGATCACAGATTCTGGGAAAGCGGAAGAGATCGTTAAAGTGATGAGAACCTTTCCCGAGGGGAGGGATGCTGTTGTTATTGGTGAAATTGATCTTGATTTTCCCGGCAGGGTTTATATAGAGACATATGTAAAGGGGAAACGTATATTGCCTCTGCTGCAGGAAGACCAGTTGCCAAGAATTTGCTGAACATATAAAATTAAATAAAACAGGGGAGAAATAATATGCCGTTTTTCCAGAAACTAAAAGATCCGTCATTCCGATTCTCGTTTTTTATGTGGCTGGTTGCAGCTCACTCTTTATCAACAGGTCTGGGACTAATATTTTTACCATCCGGACTTTTTGAAAAACTTGGGTACAGCATGATCACTGAACGATTTTTTGCTGTTCAGGGGGGCGTTTTTCATATTGTAATGTGTATCGGTTATTTAATGGCAGCGATTAAAAAGGAAAAATATGAAGGTGTTGTCCATCTTGCAATAATTGCCAAGTTATTTGCGACTGTATTTCTTATCACTTATTCAGTGGTTACAGTCTGGATATGGGTGGTTTTCCTTTCCGGTATATTTGATCTTCTCATGGGTGTGTTCATATATTTTCTTTATAAACAATATAAAAACAATATTTTCTTGGAGGCCGGATGAAAAAACTTCCTTCCATAATTGTTACCGGAGCATCTGGAATAGTTGGCAGCAGTTTCCTGGAATCTGTCAAAGATAATTTCAAGGTATATGCTATAGCGAGAAGATCCCAGAAAGTTGCAGGAGTAGAACCTCATCCAAATATTATATGGATCCAGGTTGATATTGGTGACTGGATATCTCTTCGCTGGGTAATGCATAATATAAAAAGGGAGGGTGGTGCTGATTTTATCTTTCACCTGGCCGGTTATTATGATTTTGAGTATACTCCAAATGCCGAGTATGAGAGAACTAACATAAAAGGCACTAAATATATGCTGGAGCAGGCAAGGATCCTGAGAGTTAAAAGATTTATTTTCGCAAGTTCCAGTGCTGCATCGGAATTCCCTGAAAAAGGGGAAGTCCTGACAGAAAAAAGTGTTCTGGATGCTCCCTATGATTATGCAAGATCAAAGAATTCAGGAGAAAAGATGGTCAGGGATTTCTCGAAATTTTTCCCCTGTTCAATTGTCAGATTTGCCGCTGTTTTTACGGACTGCTGCGAATATGGACCTTTGTATGTTTTCCTGTCAACCTGGCTGGATAAAAACTGGAACTCGAAAATTCTGGGTGGAAAAGGACAATCGGCAATACCTTATATTCACACTAACGATCTTAACCGGTTGGTAATCACAATACTTAACAAAAGCCGGAAGCTGCCAGATCTTGACACTTACCTTGCAAGCCCGGATGGATCTGTTTCCCACAGAGAGTTGTTCGATGTAGCAACAAAATTCTTTTACGGTTCGAAAGTACGTCCGATAATGATGCCGAAAACCCTGGCTTATCCCGGTGTTGTGATGAGAGATATCCTGGGGCGTATCCTGGGGAACAGGCCTTTTGAAAGGCCCTGGATGATAAAATATCTTGATAAAAAACTTTCAATTGATTCATCTTATACCAGAAAAGTTCTCAATTGGGCACCGACGAAAAGACTCTCTATCCAGAGGCGCTTGCTTTATCTTATAGAGAGGATGAAGAGTGATCCGACTGCGTGGCATGCTAAAAATAAGATGGCCTTGAAAAAAGATACATTGAGGCCTAGTTTACTTATTTATAATTCAATAAACAGGTTGAAAGAAGAAATAGTGGCAGAGGTGATGAAGTTGTTGCTCACTCCTGAAGCGGGAAAAGTTCTCAAAAGCTATAGAAAAATGAAAATGGAAAATCTTGAACGTGATATTGAGTTCTTCATTCAACTCCTTGCTGTTTCAGTCAGAACAAGTGATAGAATGATACTCCTGGAATATGCCAGAAAATTGGCATATTTGAGAAGTAGTGAAGGTTTTACACCAGATGAAGTTTCAAGGGCAATTACCGAAATGGGAAAGATCATATTGAATAAAATAGGCGGGGATAGTGAACTTAAGGTCCGGAAGCAGAGCATCTATGACCTTATCTCCATAACTTTACAGATGACGGTAGATGAGATCGCTGATTCATTTGATAAAATCTCATTGAAAAAAAACATTGAATCTGTTTATGACAGGGATGAGATCGAAGGGAGAATAGAAGAGTTGGAAGCATTTTACAGCACTTCAGAGTAGTTTAAGTTTTTTTTGCCGGATGAAATTTATTATGGAGTGGAATCATTTTTTGAGGTCATTTTCATAGAGTAAATAGATGAAACACTTGGTTCGTTCATACTGATTCCATAAATATAATCTGCCTCTTCCATGGTTTTGAAGTTATGAGTGATTATCAGGAATTGTGTTTTTTCCTTTAATTTATGAAGAAATTTTAGAAATCTCTGGATATTTGCTTCGTCGAGAGATGCATCGACTTCATCAAAAACACAGAATGGAGAGGGCTTAAATTCAAAAAGTGCAAAGAGAAATGCAAGTGAGGTCAGGGTTTTTTCTCCACCTGAGAGGAGGCGAAGTCCCTGTAACCTTTTTCCCGGAGGCTGGGCCATTATTTCAAGTCCTGTTTCGAGAATATTATCAAGATCGGTTAAAGCCAGATCTGCTTCACCACCTTCGAAGAGTATCTTAAATGTCCTCTGGAAATTTGATCTGATCTCTTCAAATGCCTTTTTGAAACTTTCTGTCGATTCATCATCGATCTTTTGTATGGCGCTGTTCATATCTTCGATCGAATCCAGCACATCTGCTTTCTGGGAAATGAGAACATCATAATCTTTAGCAAGAAGATCATATTCCGATTCGGCTGAAAAATTCAGTCGGTTGCTGTCTCTCATTTTTATAAGACGATCATTCGAAGAACTTACATTCTCTTCAAGGTCATCGACTTCCATTTCCAGAAGTTTTTTATCCGGCTCGATATCCTTCAGCTCTAAATTCAGTTCTTTGAAAGAGATCTCTTCGAGTGAGAAGATATCTTTCTTCAGGGTTGCAAGTTCGATCTCCTCCCTGCTTTTTGCTTCCTTTATCTCATCAAGTTCTATACGTTTTTTTGTAAGAAGTTCATTTTCTTCTCTTATCCTGGTGCTAAGGTCATCAAGGATCTGCTCATTTCCTTTGATGGACTCTTCAGATTTATCTTTTATTTCAATGTTAGAACTTCTATCATTTTTGAACTTTTTAATGTTTCCTGTTATTCCTTCGATCTCTCCCTTGAGGTCACTGCTCTCTTTTTTTTTCCTTCCTATATCTTCACTGAGAGATCGCAATTCTCTTCTGAGCCTGTTCCGCTCAGCTTCGCCGGAGGTAAATCTCTCTTTTGAAAGATTCAGTTTGTTCTCCAGGCTGAAGAACTCTTTCTCCCTGGAGCTGATATTTTTACTGAACTCTTCTTCCTGCTTTTCAAGAGAATCCCTTTTTTCGATCAGCGAAGTATTTTCTTTTTCGAGTTGTGACCTTTCTTTCCTCTTTTCTATAAGTTGAGTTGACAACCTGTCAAGATCGGCCTTATGCCTCTCAAGTTCCGACTCCAGCAGAAGTATCCTTTTGAGGTTCCTCTCCTTTGCATTGATCAGATTGTCGAGGTCTGACCTGATCCGGATCGTCTCCCTCTCAAGTTCTTTTGTTTTTACAGATTCCCTGTCAAACCGCTCCTCAAGCCCTTGCCCTTTTCCATTTTCTGATTCGAGTTCTTTTGAAAGTTCATCTATTTTTTTTTCTGCAAGATCGATCTTTGAAATAATGCTCCTGATCTCTTCCATTATATTTAGAACACCTGAACCCCTCTTCCTGATCAGAACGCCATCGGAGGTTATTATCTCTCCATTCTCAGTAACAATCGGGACTCCGAATTTTTCATATATTTTTATGCCTTTATCAATATCTGTGACAACAATTCCGTCCTTAAGTATTTTTTTCAGGGATGGCTTCTTTAAAGTAAAAAGGTTTTTTATATGGTCTACAAAGCCTTCTTCTCTTTCAGCTTCATCCGCTTTCTTTCCGTCCCTTTCTATATTAAGTAGTATTTTATCAAATTCCGGGTTCTTCAGATCTTCATTGTTTTCTGCTAAATAGGACCCTATCTCATCAAAATAAAAACTTTCGATCAGGTCAAAATTATCTTTTTCAGAAGTGAGGATGTCCTGAAGTTTTCTGCCTGAAACAGGCTTATTTCCTGCTACTTTGTCTTTCATTTGAAGATAGTTTTCTTTCTGTTTCTTAAGGCTTTGAATATCATTTGTATTCATCCTGATTCCGGAATTTATTTCCTGTATTCTCTTTTGACTCGAGTTAAATGTCTCTTTCAGTTCATTTAGAGATTTTTCCGCTACTGCAAATACAGATTCCGACTTGTTAAATTTCTTCTCTACTTCGTTGATCCTGTCGTCATCGGTTGTTTCTTTAAGTTCTCTGATGAAAGTTTGTTTGGAACTTATATCATTCTCAAGTTTTACTATAAGCTTCTCATTCTCGTGAATTTCATTATTGAGGGCTGCGATTGAAGATCTTGTGGAAAAGATATCGTTCCTGACCCCGGCTTTCTCTTTCTGGAACTTATTGTTTTTCTCTCTTATACCGGCAATTTCACTGTTTTTTGAATTATATTCCTTCTGAAATAGATCATATTCCTCTTTTTTTGTTTTTACATCTGCTTCAAGTCCTGCGATCTGCTTTTTTTTTTCTTCAATTTATTTTTTGT
>Ga0190293_1000534_pt1 | contig 13568 bp, 19 predicted proteins | sample 48693001_MG_FD_161671 | JGI IMG/M metagenome (GOLD analysis project Ga0190293, IMG submission 161671) | Hydrothermal vent microbial mat bacterial communities from Southern Trench, Guaymas Basin, Mexico - 4869-30-0-1_MG | ecosystem: Environmental > Aquatic > Marine > Hydrothermal vents >... | reverse complement strand
CCGCTGCATTACGTACTTCCGCAGATGAAATCAAAACTTCCGCAGTTGCAATAGCATCTACCGTATCCTTTAGCTCGCGTTTTGGTATTCCACCCAACGTACCATCTCTTCGTATCTGTGTGATTGCATTAAATTTACGCTGGAGCTGATCGCTTGCACGTTGCACTTTAATATTATTTCTCGCTAAAGGTTGTTGCGGCGCACCCCACAAATTGTATTTGCCGCTCTGGTGCGGTTTAATCGGATGTATGTCTACGGCATCTTTCCACCTATTACCATGCTGTATCATAACCACATACGAATTCCATTTCGGGTTAGCACGTATCTTCGTTTTGTATCTCTTCTTACGTAATATTTTTGTAACTGCATTTGCCGTTTGTCGCGGGTTTTGCACAACAACGTCAAGATCAGTGGGTGTACGTGCATTAAAACTGTGTGTTGCTAATGCTGCACTGCCATAGACTTCATGTTTGTTTAATCTCCTTATGTATTGTCGTATTGAAGGTTCTACCCTATCCGGTATGTTTTTTATATTAACTGCGCATAGGGGTCGTGCTACCACACTATAATCGTTATGAAACGTCTTCACAATAGTTAAAGCTGCTCTTTTCCGTTTCTGCTCTTCTGCTGTTAATCCCATTTCCGCTTATTCATAATATTCGTATTGCCGTGGTCGAAACTTAGTATACAACATCCTTTTTAAGGGTGTTAAGGTTACGTATAAGAGTCCGTTCATCGCCATAAAAATGAATGTTTTATACCAGAACACAATCAATTTCTCATTTGCTATTGCTACTCGTTCCCATGATGAGCCAGGTGTAGGCACATACTCCGAGAATACTACGCATAGCGAGTCCATTACGGGTCCCAACGTTAGAATCAAAATGAGAGATAGACCAACGCATGTAACCACATATATTACACCACCGATTAGTCCTTCTTCATTTTTAATGAATTTCATTGTTTACAAACCAACGTAATGCACTGATTCAATTGGTATTCTTCTTACTGTTTTCTTCTTTCTCTTTTTTGTCGGTTTCTTTTTTACAGGAGCGTATACAACCCCACGATATTCAATACCTTCTGATACAGTTTTCCGCTTAGGCACTGCTTTTACAGGTGTAACGCCATATCGCCGTTGCGCTCGTTTCCTACCACGTTCTTTTCGCAGTCGCTTCTCTTCTTCCCATTCCTCTTCTCGTTCGATGTCTTTTAGTGCAGCTCGTGCGGCTAAAGGTCTACCCCTTATACGTTCTACCGTTCGCTCCTTTATATCTTCTATTTCTGTTGCTACACGCTCTTTTGCTGCACGTCCCACGTCACCCCAGAATCCATCTTCGTCCGGGTTTAATGGTTGGCAATCATACATATCGGGTACACCGTCTTTGTCTATATCGCCCATGCCAACCATTCGTATCGCTTTTGCTACGTGAACTCCGGTATATTCGCCTATACGTCCTCCTCGTACTGATAGCTCCTGCCCTATTCTCTTTCTTTTCTCTAAACCAACACTTTCTAATTGTGTTGATAGCAATTCTCCTATTTCTTTTTGTTCCATTTTTCTTCTCACCTCCTTAGTTATACCCTCGCATTTTCTTCTCTATTGCTTTAATTACTGCGTATTCGACAATTGCAATCAATATGAAAAATGGTACTGCCAATGTAAATATTTTTGAGATTACATTCGCTGTATCCACACTATTTTGTGATACTACGCCTTCTACTACATCTTCATTGAAACGATCAATCAAAGGTGTAAATGCTTCTTGAAACACCATAAACAGTAACGCACCTAAGATCAACGAGATGAACACTACTATAAGTGTGTATGCAATTCCTGTTTCTTCTTTAATAAATGTCATTTTTTTGTATATTAGACAACCTAAAATAATCTAAGCTTTTGCATTTCGCGACTATAACTATCCATATAGCTACTATAAGATTTACGAAGGCTTTTACGTGCTTTCTTACCACCGATTTTAACCTTTTGCCCATCATTAAATTCCCATATAGTTGCCTCTTCACCATATCTTTTTTGTAACCTCTTTTTTGTCGTTTCTAAAGGTGGGATTTTACCTTTTCTGTACCGTTTATGCAATCGTATCATACCCTTTTTAGGTGTACCAATCAGGAAATATCGGTCTATATTTTCTGCATCACTACCCGTTCCTAAACGCAACTTACTAATATTACTTTTTGGATATCTCGTTCTGACTGCGTGTATTGCATCTTCTCCTTTTCGTTTATGTGAATATTCATCATTCACTAATATCCTATCATCATCAATTGCGTTAAAGCAATCTTCAGGTGTCTTCAATCCAGGAACATATTGATAATATCCCGTAGTTATATTTTCCAGACCGTTTTCACTCATACGTGAAATGCTTTCTAATTGCGTTTCTGATTCTTCTCTGTCTAAATCTTTTACGTAACGTCCCATTGCGTTACGAAGTGCATGTATGTTCTCATGTGTAAGAGAATCTTCAGCACCTTCTACATCTTTATGATCGCCCTGCATGTGTGGTGGTATTCGTATTATAGCCGCTTTTGGCTTTCCTTCTATTTCAAAATGCTCTGTACTACCACCTACATTTTCACCCAAATCTTTTGGGTTCGTTTCTATATATAAGTTGCCAATTCTCTCCATTTCCTGTGGTGTGAAGTTACTCTCAAGTATGTCTTTTACGTAAGGGCCATACGTTCCTCTGTATTTACCACCTATGCGTATTTTCGTATTGTGTATCCATAAACTTTCTACGTCAGGGCGGTTACACTTTTCGCCTCGCCACCATTCACCCTGTACACATTGCACACGCTTTTCCTGTGGTGATATTCTCCTTTCTCTCATCATACTATCCTCCGTTTCTGCATCTCTTTTGAAAACATTTCTTGAAGTTCTGGTATGGGATTTCTCACTTTCCACGCATAAGGTTTCTTCTTTGCGAGTGGTCTTTTACGTGGTTTCTTTTCTGGTATTTCAAAACCATAAGGTATGATTTCAGGTACAGGTACTATTTCAGGTTTTGGTACTGGCTGCTGTTTAGGATATGGAGTAGGTTTAGGTCTTGGTTTAGGTCCAGGATACTTCATCGGTTTAGGATATGGAGTAGGCTTGGGTCCAGGGTACTTCGTTGGTTTTGGATAGGGTGTAGGTTTGGGTCCAGGGTATTTCATCGGTTTTGGGTATGGAGTGGGTTTAGCTTCCGGATATTTCGCTGATTTTGGATATGGCATTGGCTTCCCACCAGGATATGCTTCTCGTATAGGTTTCGGTGCATAATATTTCATTCCCCAAAGATATTTTGGATACGCTATTTCCGATATTATTTCTTTATAACCGGTTGGAGCGTAAGAAAGACCATGAGCCACCTTTTTTATGCCATATTCTATTCCTAACCCAGATGGCGATAGTAATGCTGCACGTTGTTGTGCTGATATATATTCTTCATATTCTAATTGTTGATGCTTCAATAACTCTTCAAATGTTTTTGGTTCACCTTTTTGTATACGCTCCTTCCGTTGTTTTAACTCTGAAACTACTTTTTGCATTCTCTCTTTTGTAACAATCTCTTTTGATACAATTCCTCGTTTCTTCGCTGCCATATACTCTTTTAAAATCGCTTCCGTATCTGGTGATAGTTTCATTTTGGATTCTGGTGTCCAGTATACAACTTTTGATACTTCACGACTTACCGGTTTTGGCTTCCCTTTAATATCTATTGCAAATACGTCATGATACGTTTTAGAATACCATTTCTGACGGCCTCTGCTATAAACAGGTATTTTTTCACTTTTATACGTAAACAATCGTTTACTTATTCGTGTTGTTATAACACCAAACTCTTCATGTGCCTCTCGCATAGCCGCTTCCGCTGCTTTTTCGCTAACTACACGTACACCACGTTTTGCTGCAACTTCTGCGGCTGTTTCGATACCACCACCTGGTAATATCAAGCCTTCACCACGTTCACCTGGATGTAATACAATCCCTTTTTTCGTTTCTATTATCGCAGTTGCACGTGGACGTTTAACGAAATATTTACCCGCTTCAAACCCAATTTCTGGACGTGGCAACTTAGTTTCATACCATTTATAATGTTCAATAGGTGCAACATGCCATTTCCACGTGGTATAATATTTTTTACCAGTGGGACTGGGTGTCCATTTCATACCGGTTGTCGGTGCAATCACTAATTCTGATTCTAATTTCGTACCTAATTCAATTGGCCATGAAACATACGCCTTACCTACTTCTCCTTTTCCTAATGCGTATGCTGTCATAGAGTACGGATCGCGTGTCTCACGTACTTTCCTGGGTAATCGCGCAATATCTTTTAGTGATATACGCATTGCAGTAGGACGTACTCCTATTTCAGGAGTTGGGAATTCAGTACCAAATAATGCCCATGCCGGTTTCTTTCTACCAATTCTAAAGAAAAACGGTTGAAGCTCGGGAGACGCATATCCACCGGGAACTTCAAAATGGCCACGACGTATTACTGTCTCTTTTCCCCATTTGTATGGCATCGCTTTCCATAACTTAACCTCTCTTGTGGGTTCTGATGGTATGCCATATTGTCGTTGTATCTCTGGTATTGATTTTAAATATTCAGAAGGTCGTACATCTTTTTCAATATATAATATTTCTTGTTTTCCCGATGCTATTTGCTCTGGTGTCAACTCTTCCATTTTGAGCTTTTTTCGTAGTGGTATAACACGTGCTGCTCGTGCTCCTCTACTAATCATAGCAGGTGCTTTTACGCCAACATACGTGCCAATTGCCATCGGCAGAAATTCTGTTGTTGTCATTCTACCTAATTTATATGCACGTTCTGATGGTGGCGTCACATACATTTCATATCCCAGTGCACCTGCATAAGTAGCACCCATGCCATATCCTAACCCTTTTGGTATAAATCTTGCTGAAGAATGTAAAATTCCTTTTTCAACACCTACTTTAACGGGTTCTTTTGTTATTAATCCCGGATATGTTATTTTCTTACCTTTTTTTAATGCAATTCCAAAAGGACGTACATATTTAGCAGCGGGTGCAAATCTCACTGCTTTGCCTACGTATTTTGCACCTTTTAATACCGATGGTAAAGCAAGGAAGGCAGCAGTAGTAACAGCAGTTTTAAGTGGATCTTCTCGAAATTCCTCATATACGCCTTTTTTATACTCATATCCTAACATACCCGCTTTCTCTTCTATTGCTAACGGTTTTGTCGACATTCCAAACAATTTTCGATACGTGCTATAAGTACGTTCAATATCTTTTTGTGTTTGCGCATCTTTTGTAGGTGCAAGTATTTGTTCCGTTGTTGGAGTACGTGCAGTAATCCATTTACTCGTTTTCTTTTTATATTTTTCGTATACTGCCGCAGCACCCCAAAACTTCTCACGTTCTTCACGTTCCACCTGTTCTTCCAATTGTCCAAAAGCACCATATTGTATATCTAATTGTTTACCTCTACGTTCTATATCTTTAAATTCACCCATATATTCCTGATATTTGCTCTCTCCCCCTATAAACTCTTCCCCCTTGATATATGGTTTCCATTTAGCTTTAAAAGTACTTACATCTCCTTTATATATCTCTGCTGTTGCTGCATACGAAGGCAACATAGTAACAATAGCTTGTTGCGCTGCAGGTACTTCTCCCGTGATCCATCGTTTTACTTTAGTTGCTTCTATACCAATACGTTCACCCACTTTTGCAAAAGGGCTCTTTTTTAACCACCATTCCGTTGTTTTTAGAGTTGTTGGCGTTATACCCATTCTTAATGCTGTTGCAACTACACTTCCTTGTCCCCATACTGAACCCATTTTTAATGCTGTTGCTGCACCCGGTGCTATGGTAGTTGCGAATGTTCTCGTAAGTGCATCTCCAAGACGTTTTTGTTTAAGTTCTTGTGGTTGCAACGACTCTTTCATCTTCGTTACTTTAGTTTCCATCTTAGCTTGTTGAACTTTACGTTCTGCTTGATAGAATTTACGTTTGAACTCTTCGGGAAATTGCTCTAAATGCGGTCGTATCAATTCACGTTCGCGTGCAGTCAACGTTTCAGGTGCTCTATACGATTTTTCAATTGCACTTATTGTAGCACCTCGTGTGGTGGGACTCATACCACGAGTAGCCCAATATGCGGCTTTACCCAATGGAGTAAGTGTGCTATATACGCTTGGATAACCACTTCGTGTACGACTACCCGGAGTACTCCTCCTTAGAATACCAAGTGCTTTACTTCCTGATATTGTGCCACGTCGCCCACGTACACGAGCGAATCCACTACCAGAACGCACATATCCACTTCTCCTTGTCATACGTTTGTATTACCTCCAATCAACATTTATGTCACCACCGATCAAGACACACTCATGTCATTATCCATTTTCACACGTTCTTCCTGTTCTAATTTCAAAATTGTCTTTGCCAACTCTTCCGGGTTAGTATACGAAAGCACTACGGTATAGAAATCTAACGCGTTTAAGTCTCGTTCGGTCACTACTAACCGTGTCCGGTCTTCTAAAGCACGTCGTATCGCACCTGAGAGGTCGGATGCCCATTCTAAACCTCTGTTCATTGAGTACATGACCTCACGCGTTTTCTCTTCATATAGTGCGTCATTCGGTTCCTCTTTTACTACTTCATTCGATTCCTCGTTTACTATTTCCTTTTCCAATTCTAATGGCGTCTCTTCTTCTTTACTTTCTACTTCTTCAGTTTTCTTCTTCCATCTTGGCATTTGTCTTCTCCTATTTTTATTTCTTTTCTTTTTCTTCTAATTTCGCTATAACGTCATATATAGACGTTTGCTCTATTGCATCGAGCATATCACTCGCCTGTATCCTTTTTGCTTCTGTTAGTTTACCCTTCTCATCTCTAATAAAAGCTATATATTGATTCATGTTTTTCACCTCCAAAAACCCCTTAATTTAGTGTGTATTATACTTTTTTGAATTTGATTTGGTCATAAACTTGCCGTTTCACGCGAATTGGTAGTGTTAGTTTTTCTCATACATCCTGGACATGTCAGCACAGCCCTTTTTGACTTTGTATTCCACGTATAACCGCAATGATTACATATAACTTCTCTTCCTCCTTTCGGTTTTTTCTTCTCCTCTTCTCGCTCTTCATCGGTTTTCATACGCTCCTCACGTAATTCACGTGCTGCAACTATCCTGACTTTATCATATTCTTTTGTTAGCTCTTCTGGTGGTGCTGGTGACATGAATCGTAACACAGCAACACTTTCAGTTGTTCGAGGATAATGATAATGCGGTTTATGCTCTCGCGGTTTCGGCACGACATAAAACACCTTGGGAAAACTCCAGTAATAATCGAATAGTGACATGTCCATTTCAAATTGATAGTTAACTAAATTGCGTGGCACCTTATCAATCAGAAAATCAGATATAATAGAAAGCATAACGAACGTATTCTCTGTACGGAAAACTTGAAACACATCATTTAAAAGTTTATTCGCTTTTGACATCGCTTCTCGTGCATTCCACGCGATACCGATATCATCTAAAAAGTAAACGTTATGCTTTTTAATATCGTGTAACACCTCCCTTACTTTCTTATCGTCCATCACAACAATATTATCCAACGAGAAATAGTCTTGCCACTTGCCACCTTTACGGCGTGCTACTTCACATGCCACCCCATACCCAAGAGTTAATCCTAACCAGCTCTTACCTTTACCCTGTGCACCCACAATTAATGCACGTGCATCTTGATTGTGCTTAGAAGTGATTTTACGTGCTATCTCAACTGCGATAGGCTCTTTCGGCGTGTCAAATACAAATTCACTAAATCTATCTGCACCTTCTAACATCTGAGTTGCCATCTCTTCATAATTAATGTTGTTGCTGATTCGATCGTCAAACGACTCAAATACTTCTGTTGCCATGTTTAATTCTCTACCTCCTCATCATATACGTCTTCATTAGCATCTACCATCTTTCTCGCCTCCACAACAGGAATACCCATATCTCTAATTTTAGATTCACATTTGTTTAAATTGAGAATTGCAGGTGGTGATCGCAGCCCTTTCATGTCTTTTGGTGATAAAATCAAGCCTATACATTGTCGTTGTTCATGCTGCTCATCGAATATCGCAATTGTCTGTGTTGCTGTCTCCACCGACTCTTCTAACCTTATTTGCCCACGTTCCGCATTTGAAATTGAACCGCCATTACTATCTTTTATTTTATTGATTCGCGATTCTACTCTCTCCTCTTCATCTTCAATCAGTACTTCTTTTTTGTGCCGTACAAATCCTGTCATGAATCGTGAAATTAGCACCGGTGCAATGTCTGTCTCTCCCTTCAAATTGGCTAACGAACTCGCATATATGTTTACTACATTGTAGAACGCAGGCATTAAACCTGTATCTATACGTTCTTGCAAGCCAAGTTCGAATTTCTTCACGAACATTGGCGCTGTTTGTTGTTGCTGTTGTTGTTGCATTTTCTTTCTACTCCTTTTTTATTTACCCAATATACCATCCGATGCAACTGCACGTTGCAATTGTACACTCAATGCAATACCATTTTCCAACCCATCTGCAACAATGCCCACCGATACGTTTTTATCCCATGTGTCTATTGCTGTGATAAGCTCTTTATGTTTATTGTACACTAAATGCGGAAATACTAATCCATAGAAGTTTTTAAACGCTATATAGAAATCACGTTTTATAGCACTATTCACACGCCTGTGCGGTACTTTTAGTGCAACTTCTAATTGTGTACGTGCATATATCATTCTTTGATATGCGTACACTAACTGAGAACGATATTCCCAATTTGTATCTTCACGCCTTACATCTTCCATTTTTTCGTCTTCTTTCTACTTTTAATAGCTAAAAAAAACTAAATTTATGATTGTGGTATCCATATCGCCTCTTCTCTCTCTTTCTTCTTTTGTTGTGATTTCGCCCTTTTGCGTCTTTCTACTTCACGTTGCGCTTCTACTGCTTTCGCCATGCCTTTACCTATCGCACTACCAATACTTTTTATAGTTGCGTTACGTTTTGCAACTGCTGCTTTAACACGCTCTTTACGCTGCTGCTCACGTACGTATAATCGTGCTGTATCCTCGTCTATGCCATACTCCTCAATAATATTTTTAATTTGCTGTTGCGCTTCTCGCTCTTGCTGTATTCTCTCTATTGTGCGCACTGCTTCTTTGATTTTACGCTTCTCTTCCAATTTCCGCTCTAATATTTCTTTTAGAGACATCTATCTTTCTTTTTTTAATGCCTTCCGTAACCTGTTTTCAAATTCTTCTATGTCTAATACACGTGCGTATTGTAATATCAATTCTACTTCTTTAGTTCTCTCGTTTTGCTCTTTCCACCTTTCCATTTTCTTCTTCCATATAAATTCCTTACGTAATCATTGTATAAGCAACTGCACCGCCAATAGCAATTGCAGCGAATGCGATTCCTGCTGTAACTAACAGTTTAGCATCGAATTTCGATAAGTTATTTAACTCACCTTCTTTCTTCCACGCTTCTTTAAGTGCTAAAACGTGCCCTGCGGCTTGCCCGGGATTAAGAAATCGCATTGCTTCGTCAAATGAAAAGATACCAGGGCTTATAGGCGCGTCCTGCTTTATATATTTGTTTTTGTAGTCTATCACATTCTGTAAATCTTCTTCTGTTTCAATGCCCAAAACTTTATGATTGTTACGTAGCTGCTCATCAGTCATACGTAAGCATTCCCAAAATATAACGTCAGGTATGTTAACTGGCTTCTGCTGATGAATGTCTGCAATTGCTTTCGCCTCTGCTCCCGTTACTGTTGAACTGTGATTTACATAACAATTAAAAAATCGTAACCCGTTTATACCTGTTTCCGTTTTATCTGGGTCTTTCCGCATGTCCCATACCAATCCGAAATTACGTTTCTTCGTTGTGATATGATACAACCCATCAATAAAAGGAGGAACTAAAAAATGTAAGTTCCGTTTTTCGTGTACTATCGCTACGGGTGCATTCGTCTTCCGTGCCTCCATAAATACTTTTGCCTCCGGTGCTAATTTCATCACTTGTGACCGATACATAAAGAACACGAGATAACCCGACACTGCTGCAAACGCCAATACAAAAATCCACATCACATTTATTAATATTGCTACCATTTTTGTTTGTTTCCCTCCTTTTTTATCTTTCCCAGAAATGGCGTCTTTCTTGCTGTTCTTCTATCATTTGCGGTTGCTGCTGCTGATGTTGACTGATTTCGGTTCGCTGCTTCACAATACCGGTTGCCGCCATTTCTCGTTCAAAGCCACGTTCTGCCCTTTTCAAAGATGCGAAAAAAACTTTCTCTAATTCCGCAAATATAATGTTTAAGTCCGATGTGACATCAATCCAATTTAAAGAGAGTATAAGTGTTTTCTCCTGAATCGTTAAAAAGTTCATCATACGTTCTACATCGTTACGATCTAACTTAGTTAAAGCATATATTGAATCAGATATGTCCTTGATTAAGCCTCGTAGTAGCTTCTGACCTTCTATTGTAAACGCTTTATACCTTATGTCATCGTATAACTGTGCTAACGATTTAACAATTAGAATATCGCCCTGGAATTTGTAGCGTTCTCCAACATAGTCCGATTCAGGTAGAACTTCATTAAGATATGAATCTAATTGCTGATTCGCTATGGTCGCTCCACCAACATTCTCATCCGCCATTTTCTCTTCACTTCCCTGATGCTTTATAATCTCGCTGTTATCCTTTGAAACACATCTATTATTTTTAGTACCATAAACATAACCTGAATTAATGCAAGCATCACCATAAATAGACTCAACCATCCATATTTGAGTAAGCTTAAATTATAATACGCAACTATGAAGAACAACAATGACGATATAAACGCTGCAACAATATCTGTATAGTTGTATTTTTCAGGTGCTAACCATGAATAGAATAGGAATACTAATCCTATAAACAACAAGAAGACTAAAAGAAATATGTTAGTTAAACGATCTATTGCCGTTCCCGTTGCTGTTGTTGTAGCGGGAGGAGCACTCGATAAAACTATATCTAAAGGCGTACCTCCACCAGATACGTTTATTTTAGCTGTTGTTGTATTTGTTTGTGTGTTATACGTTGTGTTATACAGAATGGTATCACCATCAAAATATCCAGAAGGAAAGTTCGCAGCGTCTTGTTGATATTCACCATTTGTTGTTGACGTGGCGTAAATTACTTCTGAACTGTTTTGATTTGTAAATGTTATGTTTGCATCTACAATCCCTGTTGCGCCATCAGAATCATAAATATGTCCTGATAAGGAATAGGGCGTAGTTAGTCCCGCGTTTACGGTGCATACAAACGCAACTAACATAAATATTACTATGCTAAATTGTAGTTTCTTCATTGTTGTTTATCGGTTTAAAGTTATTTTTAATGTGCATTAATACTACTTACTCCATATATCGTATTGTCTCGCTTCTCGTGCTTTCCTCTTTATGTCTATCTTTTTGAATGCAAGTCTTTTTTTACGTTTAACTGGTTCTACTTCTTCTATTTTAGCTTCTATGGGTGCTATTTTAGCTTCCACAGGTTCTATTTTAACCTCTTCACGCTTTTTTGCCTCTCGCTTTTTACTGCACAAAATTTTATATATTTTTGCACAGATTAATATAAAAAGTACGCCAACTACAACGAGCCCTACATATATAGCAATGTCTATTAGTTCCATTTCTCACGCACCGTTTTTATGTTCAATATAGCTCTACTTCCCAAATCTTCTTACCCTTAATTTTTCGTTCGTATGCACTGCCTACACGTGTACCTCCACGGGTGTATATTCCCGTGAGTGGTGGTTTATCTTTGGTATACCCTTTTTGTTTTAACCACGCTATAAATGCAATATTCGATTTGAACGTTAATGTTCTCCCCATTGTTAATCAGCTCCTACTAAAAATCAAAAACAATCTAAAAACAACGTGCCGTCTTCGTTAAATATAGCATTTCGTGAAATGCCTTTTTCTAATAGTTCGCCACGTTTCGCTTTCGCTTCCATTTCTGCTTTTTTGTTTATCATTTTTTCTTACACCTCCTTTTTTTCTGTGTATGTCTAATTATTACGATAAAAGATATAATATAAGCACATACAAATGCAGTGAATCCAGATATTTTAAATGAATGTTCAGGTGTTGTTACAGGTGTTTGTTTAATCGGTGTAGCAACAGGAGTAGGCACTGGTGTGCTCACTGACTCCACTGGTGAGAATGCCTCTGGTGTGACCTGTGGCTTCCGTTCAGCAATACATTGTGCGCATACTTCATCAGGATCGCAAGGATCGTTTGGATCTGTACCTTTGAGCTTCTCTTTCATATCTGATATACCATCACTATCTGTGTCAATAGTTTTACGTACACCTGAATTTCTATGTGTGTTCTGTGCCTTTTTAGAACCCGCTAAAACAATATCAAGTTTTGTACCTCCTTTAGAAATATCTATTTGTGCCGTTTCCTCTACCTCTACACCACCATACACTACGATATACCTTATTATATCACCATCTTTGTAATGTGATGCAAAGTTATAAGCGTCCTGTTGATATTCACCGTTTATTGTACTCTCCAATACTAATGTATCGCCTGTACGTTCATTTAATAAAGTTATGTCCGCACCTACAATATACTCATTGTTATTGTTTAAAATATGACCCGACAACGAATACGGTAATGGCTGCGCTGCATTTAACCCTATCCAAAACATTGAAAATATGAATACCCACGCTAATATATCAAACATCCATATCATTTTTTTCATTTCGTTTGTGTTCACTCATCCTTTACCATTTTCGCCGTTCATTAAGAGTTATACTTATTTATATCTTCTCTTCCGTTTGTACTTCTTCTTACCCTTTAGTCGCTTGTTCTCATACTTCCCTATGTTACTAAATACCTCTTCCATTTTCTTTACATCTGATGCCATTTATGTCCCCTCCTCCGTTATGCTGTTTCCTTTTCCTAATTATTTCCATTCTCCTAACCATATAGAAGGAATACCTTCTGTATAAGCTTTTCCATTTACGTCCACAAATTTAGTACATTTAATTATACCACCTGGAACGTCTACCACACTCAAATGTATGATTTGTGGATATGAACCTGTTTTAATTTCGTATTCGTATGTTTTGCCTGTCTCTAATGTGAACGGCACGTCAAATATCAAACATTTATAATTTGTGTTGTAGCCCTCCCATATAGCTTCTGAACTAACACCATCACCCGTTATTTTAGCGTATTCAATGTGACCGCCCGTTCCTTCACACGCACGTATTTCTATATGTGTAACGTTTATATTTGATTTTGGTATGATTGTACCTTTATGTGTGCCTGCTATACTTGGATAACTGCCTTCTGGTGTGATGAACCCCAAACAAAATGGAAACACAAAGTCCATTTTTATACCACCTTTAGAAATGTCTATTGTTGCATTCTTATACAATCTGTATCCTTTATAACGTGCATAATATTGGAGGGTATTACCATTTTTGTATCCATATTGTAAATTTGATACAAAAATGGTAATAC
>Ga0190293_1000533_pt1 | contig 13572 bp, 9 predicted proteins | sample 48693001_MG_FD_161671 | JGI IMG/M metagenome (GOLD analysis project Ga0190293, IMG submission 161671) | Hydrothermal vent microbial mat bacterial communities from Southern Trench, Guaymas Basin, Mexico - 4869-30-0-1_MG | ecosystem: Environmental > Aquatic > Marine > Hydrothermal vents > Microbial... | reverse complement strand
CAGGCGATTGCCGGCAATGTAGCGCACCCAGCCCGGAACTTTCCGAATGGGCTGGCCACAGCTTTTAGCAATTACAAATGCCTTTGCAGACTTCTCAAACAATTCAGCATTGAATACAACCCGGTCGGAACTCATACCCAGGCAGATACGCTGATCACCACAAATGGCAATATTCGCGCCAGCTTTTAGTGCGACCAGTACACCCTCGATATCACCACCATCCACACTGGGTTCAACCTTGCCTATATGCCGGGCCGGTTCATCGAACAGCGTAGGAATCGCCGTTTCCAGGCTGGCCAACGCGGAAGACCAGGGGGTCTGCCCGATCAACACTGCCCCGACATCTGCCCGTTTGCTATAAATCGCGGCATGCAACGCCGCGGGGCCGCCATCTTGTATTTCAAAAGCTACGGTACTGACATCTTCAGTATGCGGCAAGGTCAGAAAAAACTCCCGCCGCCCGGGTATACGCATGGACAGGGAATCGCCCGGGTTTCCAAACAATCCCTTGGCCTGAAAACGGGCTTTATCCTGCAGCAATAGTGTTTTGATTTCGTTACTCATATCTCCCTCACACAAGTTTCATGACATCTTCAAAGCGGTTCAGCGCATCGTCGATGACATCATCCGTATCGGCCATGGAGGTATAGATGCGGCTTCCGGCCAGGGTGATAATGCCATGAGCACAGTAAGCAGCGCCAAACTCTTCCATCAGGTGCTTGCGTGCCGGGGCTTCCTTGAGGGTACGAATCTTCTGCCGCAAGGTATGGGCGTTGAGCAGCATGACGCCGGATGTCTGCAAGTGAACGATTGATCCCTGGTTGTATGCAACGTAGGGCAGACCGAGGCGGCTGACGATTTCTTTTAGACCGTTGCACAGACGGTCACCAGCACGGCCGGCATGCTGCGCGGCTTTTGTTCGTTCCATCTCTTTAATTGAGTAATAGCCTGCAGCACAGGAAAGCGGGTTGGCAGAAAGTGTTCCACCCACCATGGCGCTTTTTTTGCCGCCTCCGATGCCACCAGCCAGGTTCATCATGATGTCACGCGGGCCGCCGAGGGCTCCGGCCATTGGATAACCACCCGTGATGCATTTGCCAAGCACGGTCAGATCCGGCATAACGCCAAAATAACCCTGCGCCCCGGAAAGTCCAACCCGGAAACCTGTGACGACCTCATCGAAAATCAGCAGAGTGTTGTATTCGTCACAAAGTTTGCGCAACTCCTGGTTGAACGTCTTGTGGATCGGCCGGGTGCCGCTTTCGGGTCCAAGCGGTTCGACAATGACCGCAGCTGTCCCACCAGAGAGCCGGTTAATCATTAGTTTTCGGCGCAACGCACCAAGATCATGGGGAAAGTTTTCATGAATTTTTGAGGTAGTTCCACGTGGTATTCCCACTGCATCTCTACGCCCGGTACCGGGCACACGCATCCCGAAAACCATCTGGTCCGACCAACCGTGATAACCGCCACCCATCTTGATGATCCACTTCTTGCCGGTATGCGCCCTGGCAACACGTATTGCTGCCATGACAGCCTCGGTGCCCGACCCCAGCATGCGAAGCATTTCAACCGCTGGCATATGCTTGCAGACGAGATCGGCCAACTTCACTTCGTATTCATGTAACAAACCTGTGGTTGGTCCGCAGGAATCCAGCAACTCTTTGACCTTATTGCGTACCGGCTCATAATTCGACCCGAGCAAGGTTGGTCCGCCTGCTTGCAGGAAATCGATGTAGCGGTTTCCATCGACATCCGTCATATGGGCGCCATTCGCATCTGTAATAGCCAGTGGGTGTGGATAGTTGAAGGCAAGATTGTGTTGTATACCACCAGGGATCACTTGCGCTGCCTGATCTGCGAGTTCCTTTGATGTTTTGCACTTTTCCTCAAAGTACTTCAACACCTTGTCCATGTTTTCGCGACGAATCGAACGCACTGGCTGCCCCAGGAGTTCATGGAGTTGTTCCATTACAGCATCGGTATCCTGCCACTGCGAGATGGAGAAGTCGGTGAATTGGGTATTCTCGATCTCTTTGGAATCTGCCACTGTTTGGGCTTGCGTATTCATAAGCTGACCTCATGGGTTTCACTGTTGAGAACTGATCCGAGCGTTTCAGCAACAAGCTGGCGAACGGATTCATCTAAAGGGGTTTGTGCGACTGTTGAATGTGCAAGAAAGAAGGCTGCACATGCAGATTCGAGGGTGGCTACCCGGTTCATGGCTTCACCGGCATCAATACCCACACAGACAACACCGTGATTGCGCATCAGGGCGGCGTGAACGCCTGGCCCAAAGGCCCTGCCTACCCGCCATGCCAGCAATCCGGTTCCGGATGGTGCGTAGCCAACACAGGGGACGGTTCTTCCCAGGATGAGACGCTGATCCCTGTCTTCAACGCGCAGCGGTTTGGCCAGCAGCGTATAGGCACTCGCAATCGGTTGGTGGGTATGAATGCTGGTGCTGCAATCCGGGCGCGCCTTGAAAACAGCCGCATGCATTCCAGCTTCAACCGAGGCGGGGTTCTCCCCTTCGACCTGGGTTTTGTCCGCCAAGCGCAAAATGCAGATATCTGCGGGCGTCATCGTGTAATAATCGATGCCGGAAGGCGTCACTGCAAAGTATTCCTGGTCCGCACGAACTGCCACATTGCCACCGGTTCCAGCCAGGTAGCCACGCTCAGCGAGTGCCAGGCAGGATGCCAGGATATCTGTCCTGACCTGCTCAAATTTCATTTCAATAGTTCCTTGTTTTTCAAGTTCATGCGTCGATAGAAAGGTGCGAGAGAACGGTAGGCATCGGTATAGGTGCCATATAGTTGATCGTAAACCTGGCGGTGGGCCGGTGTAGGCTGGTATCTGGCCCGGGTTCGGGTCATCGCTGATACGTCATCAAAGCCATATTCACCCAGGGCAACGCCGGCAATAAATGCTGAACCGGCAACATTAGCAGCCAGGGGCTCCTCTGGTTGGCGGATGGTAATGTTCATAACATCAGCAAAGATCTGACACCAGGTATCTGAAGTGCCGCCTCCACCGATGATCGTGATTTCTTCAATGGGATAGCTCGAGAGGAATTTTCTGACTTCCTGCAAGGCCCAGTTCGTGTTGAGAGCAACGCCCTCCATCACTGCACGGATCATGTCTTCCCGGTTGTGTCGCATTGACACATTCAGGAATCCCGCCCGAACCGTCGCATCATCGACCGGGCAGCGCTCTCCGAACAGCCATGGCGTGTACATCAGGCCACGCGCACCCGCCGGAACACGTTCCGCAATCAAGTCGAGAACGCTATACACATCCGACGGTGCTTCGTGCTGAAAAAGCTCATCCTGATTGAAAAATACATTGTCCCGCAGGAAAGACAGGTTGGAGCCCGCAGCACTTTGCTGGGCTGTCATCAAATACCTGTCCTTGAGTGCACACGGTACCGAAGCGATCTGAGACTGGATGGCCGTTTTCTTCTCCGGCAGGTGGGCGCCCATCCAGGATGAAGTCCCTATATAGAGATGCAATTCACCATCCTGCACGGCCCCGGATCCAATGGCAGCCGTTGCAAAGTCAATGGAGCCTGCAATGACGGGAATGTCTCCGCTGAGTCCGATTATCTGTGCAACGTTCTTTCTGAGTTTTCCGATGGTGTCCGTACTATCGACAATCTCCGGGAGCTTGTCGCGGTCGATTCCCAGCGTCCGGATTAACCCGTCGTGGTAGTGAATATTGGCCAGGTTGCGATTGTCGGTTACCCACGAAGTCAGAATGGAATCCCGGGTTGCCGCCATGCGGCCGGTGAGCCGGAAATTGATGAAATCGAGCACATTCAGAAAACAGTGTGTCTTTTCATATGTTTCCGGCCACTCGTCCTTGATAAAGACCATGTGGCCGGCGGGGTCTTTCGCGGAAAGAGAAGGTGCGCCACCTGTTAGCTGTATCCAGCGGGCGACCTTGACCGGGTTATAACCGGCAATGTTCATTAACCCGGCACCGGCACGGCGGCGAATGGCCGGGCTGCCTCGCATATCAAGCCAGGTCATGCAGTTGCTCAACGGCCTTCCCTCACGGTCAACCGGAACGGTGCCTTCACCCTGGGTCGATGTACATATGGCCGAAATTTCCAACTGATCGTCGCGGGCTTTGCCGACGACTTCTGCCGCTGTGGACAAGAATGCGTTCCACCAGTCTTCAGGGTTCTGCTCTGCACCGAAGTGGCCAATCATCTCCGTGTTGACCGGCTGGAAAGCCCATTGAACCGCTCTTCCATCCAGGCCCACAACGGCACATTTACATCCCGATGTGCCGAGATCAATTGCCAGAATATACTTGCCTGAAGCCATCTACTGGTACTCCTGCTGGCCCGCTTATTACCGTGCTTGGCAACAAGCTACAAACCAATCCAGTCTGGCTTTAAATATAAAAGATGCTGACGATCTATGCGTCCGACCCAATCGTCCCGTACATTTTTATGGCGTTTGGTTTCAAGCAGTTAACACCAGGCGCTCTCCAGGAGTGCCATTGCATCATCGAAATCCACTTCTTTCGCATTAAAAATAATCGAGCCGTCATTCAATGCCGCCCTGGCAATTGATTCAAACTGGTCCTTTTTAACCTTGCCGGTTTCCTGCAGGGTACGGGGCAATTGGCAATGCTGGTATAGTTCATCCCGCATATCCCGGATAACCCTGATCGCATTTTCAGCCCGTTGGTGTCCGGGCGCCTGCGCATAAGCTTCCGGCCCGACCAATGGCAGGAGTAAGTCAGCGATCTCGTCTCTGCTAACCTCAAGGTTATACTCAAGCGCGCAGGGCAGGAATATGCTCATGCACATACCATGTGGAAGGTGGCAGATTGCACCAACAGAATGCCCCAGCGAATGGACAACGCCAACCAGCGAATTGGAAAAGGCAATACCGGCCATGGTCGCTGCCTCGGCAAGCTCCATTCTGCCATTGATACCCTTGGGGTTTTCCATCACCTTCATAATATTTTGGCTTATTTTTTTTATTGCCCCATGGGCATAGGCATCACTGATGGGGTTTTTCGCAAGGCCGATGGCTGCTTCACATGCATGGGTCAGCGCATCCATGGCTGTCATTGCAGTGATATGAGGCGGCAGGGACAACATCATACGAGGGTCGAGGATCGCCACGTCAGGAAAAAGAAAATGTGAACCAAAAGCAACCTTACGCTCATTCTTTGTATCGTTAATAATTGCAATCGCTGTTACTTCTGATCCGGTTCCTGCCGTTGTCGGCACGACAAACAGTGGTTTTAGCGGGCGTATAAGACAGCCAACACCAGAATAAGCCAGTAAGTCATCCCCTCCTTCCGATACCAGGATGTTGACCGCTTTACTGGTATCTATGACCGAACCACCACCCACAGCGATAATTGAATCACAGCGGTGCTGTCGATAAAAATTGGCAATCTCTTTTACAGCCGTCATGCTTGAATCCGGCGGTACCTGGTCAAATACAGCAGCAATTTCAACCTGGCTTTTATTAAAAACAACCAGCACATGCTCCAACAGACCTGCTGCCTTAATACCCGCATCGGTAATGATCAGCGCCCTGCTGCTGTCCCGGACGCTCAACTCGTGAGGCGCATGCTCCAAAGCAGTCAGGCCAGCAATTATTTTAACGGGGCAGAAAAATTCATAAAAATCATTAGGCATGCCGGCGTCTCCTGAATAAGCCGATTAGGAATTGCATATATATTTTTAAAGCCAGAAACAGTTTTTCTGACAAGCGAATGGAGGGGTAACGTTTTAGTGCTCTTACAGCAATGAACCTGGGTAATACCAGGGCCTCCATCCTGTCCAGACACCGGACGATTATCATTGCAAGATTGATTTCACCATTGAGCACGATGCGTTCGTTGGCAAATGAGCGTGCGGTTCCTTCCTGAAAGGAAAAAACCAGGAATGCATGCTTTACATGTTTGAAAGAAATAACCAGGTCAGCCGTTGTCGTGTCCTTTTTTTTCAAACAACGAAGTGTATTGTCATCCTTCCTTTGCATGACAAATTTCGGACCGTCAGGCAAACTGCCCATAGAAAAAACAAAAGACTCGGGGAGCCCAATAAGCTCACTCTGTATCTTCTTGTCGGCAATACTTGCCGCTTCCAGCAAACGGCCAATTAGCCAGGTCATTATCGTTACATAAATAGCCTGTATCCAGGCTGCTATTTTAATCATTTAATCAACGCTGTATGTTTAAGTTGATGTCTTCCCGTATATGCTGCCTTGCCAACGCCGCCTCACCTACACGGCTGATACCCAGGACGAAAGCAGCCGTTCGTAAATCAATCTGATGCTGCTGTGCCTCCTTCCGCACGTCAGCATATGCCTTACGCATGACTTTCTCCAGTTCAGCGACAACCCGTTCGTAATCCCAACTGAAATGCTGGATATTCTGGGCCCACTCGAAGTAGCTGACGGTAACACCGCCGGAGTTGGCCAGGATATCCGGGACAACAGTAACTCCACGCTCGTTCAGAATATCATCGGCCTCATTGGTTGTCGGCGCGTTGGCGCCTTCAACGATGAAACTGGCACGGACGGCTCCTGCGTTGTCGCTTGTTATAACATCCTCAAGTGCTGCCGGGATAAGTACATCCGCATTCCAGGTGATGACATCGTTTCTGGGGAACCCATCACCACCGGGGAAACCCTTAACGGTACGAAATTCCTGTGTCCACTTTATGAGTGCCGCCACGTCAAGCCCGTTTTCATTGGCCACACCACCTAAATGGTCGGCGACCGCGACAATCTTGCCGCCACGTTCCTCGATCAACCTCGAAGCATGACTGCCGACGTTACCAAATCCCTGCACCGCCACCGTGACATCTGAAATTGATCTGCCCTTGTCTGACAAAGCCTCGTCGAGCGCATACATCACGCCACGTCCTGTTGCCTCATCCCGGCCCTCCGACCCGAACAGGTGCAAAGGCTTGCCGGTAACCACTGCCGGGGAGAAGCCAGCATACTTTGAATACTCATCCATGATCCAACCCATGATCCTGGCATTTGTATTCACATCCGGTGCCGGAATGTCGAGTGTCGGCCCCAGAATTTCCGTGTTGCTGCCGACAAAAGCCCGGGTGATTTCGTAGAGTTCGTGTTCGCTGAGCTTGCCGGGGTCACAGTTAATCCCTCCCTTGGCACCTCCGAAGGGGACATCAACCACCGCTGTTTTCCAGGTCATCAGGTTCGCCAGGGCCTCCGCATGCTCGGCAGTGACCGACGGGTGATAACGCAATCCGCCCTTGTACGGGCCACGGGCATTATTATGTTGAACCCGAAAACCCTGGTGCTGCAGGAGTTTGCCATCGTCACCGTCGGTAATGATTTCAACTTTCACGACACGATTCGGATTGAGCAGTATGCGACGGATTCGTTCTGAAAGACCCAGCACATCTGCAGCTTTGTTGAAATAATAATGACTCTCTTTAAGCATTTCGCTCTCCTCCCGGTAGGGTGTGGTATCCGTAGCGCAGACAGCCGTTCTTTATCTTCAGGTTTCGACTATATCACTGGCCTGTTTCAGAATTTTTGAAATCTCAATCAATGAATTTTTCTCAGGCACGAGACTGCGTTTGGCCAGTTCAATGGCGCTCTCGACCCTTTTCCATTGCTTCGGTTTGATGCCGCCTTCCTTCAAGGCAGCAGGTGCCACACGGGCGCATTGATCCAGAAGCTGTCTTATTTGATAGATGTCCTCTTCAACCTCCGCACGATGTGAATCAACCAGCGTTGCTGCATTTTCCGCACGGTTGGCTGCAGCCCACAAAGCATCCCGTATGATCAGGTTCTGATGAATCGGCTTGAACTTCGTAATTCCGCCTGTCACCGGCTGAGGGCTTTTTGATTCACCCAAAATCTGTCTTCCCAGAACCCGGCGTAGCGGCGAGTTGCCAATGTACATACCACCATCGGGCCCGCTTACCATGGATGAAACAGAATCTTCTGCACCATCAGCAAAATAAATGACTTCCCCGGTCTTCCTGTCTATTAAACCGGCCCCAAGTTTGAGGGGGAACTTCTGCTTCCCAGAAACAAAACCCACAGCACCGGTAAATGCCAGGCCATTGGAGCCCACCTCTGCACCCAGTGCCTTGAAGTTACTCATGAAACGGCCTGGTTCATACATATCCATTTTTGCAGTCCATGCCAGTTCCGCATGGTCACCCCGGTCAAAAACCTTCTTGATATCTGTTTTGGTATTGGCAAAGATCTCCCCGTTGTCGGCGGAAACAACCAACGATCCCTGTACTTTACTTTTCACATCAATTGACCAGATGATATCGCCAGTATCTGCATTGACTGCATAGACCACTCCAAAAGCATCCGCGACGTAGACACGCTTACCATCTGCACTGATGGTCGGTGTCGATGCTGTGCCACCGGGCACCTGGAACACTACCTTGATGTCTATTCGACAAGGTATTTCATCACAAACCAGGTCCATGCCATACAAGGCAGCAAAGTCGGACCAGCCGTCGGTATTTCCGTCTTCCTCATCCGGAAGGGTTGCGGCAATCCAGATGCGACCGCTATTGCTGTCGATCGAAAAGAAATTGGAAATTTTCTGTAATTCCCCTGCCGTTGCATGAAGTACTGCACTGATCGGATCGTAACTGTCCCCGGGATTGCCCACCATATGAGAAATATCCCTATTGGCCTTTGCGGCAATGTTTTCGGGCAATGCAAAATTACTCACTTTTGTGGGAGCCCCTGGCATCATAAAGGGGGTCTCCAATAATGCTTTACCGGTTTTGCGATCCAGAATATAGACGTGGCCATCTCCCATCGCAGCAATCAGTGCATCGGCCTGCATGTGATAATTGATGCCAAAACTGTGTTGGTTGGCCTTCACCTCTGCTGGATTCAATTTGGGTAACCCGGTAGCAACATCCCACAGAATTTCGCCATCGGTTGTCATCGCAACCGCCCGGTCATAGCTGCCGACATACACGATATCCTCACCCGTATCCGGATCTTTCAGGATGAGTGGCGTTCCGGCACCTGCGCTGAAGCCTTCCAGAACCCAACGGCGCTTTCCTGCCTGTGGTTCTATGGAAACCACGATGACATTTTCAGGCGGGAAGACGGGACTGAAATAAATATTTCCCTGTGTATCAAATACCGGGCCTTCCGGCACAAAGAAATTCGGCTCCGCTGTCCAGTCCCTGGCAATTACAGGTGCAAAAACTGTCGCAATTTCATCCGAACTGCGGGTGTCAGTATGCAGCAATCTGCCAAAGGTGACCTGACGGGCATTGATATTGTTATTGTGGGATATTTTTCTTGCACCTTCAGGTTTCCATGCCGTTTTGCCCGGTGGGGTATATAACCTTGGTGTTGACTCAGTAGCCAGTAAGCGGACAAGCACGATCTTGCCTTTTGCGGTCGTGCCCAGGTAAATGGCTGCTGCAATAACAATCACAAAAACCGTTCCCAGTAACCCTAAAGTTTTTTTCATTTCAGTCTCACGCAGTGCCAGTAGTCAGCAGGCCATCGTTCAGGATCTGCTTAAAATGATCGACTACAGTTTGGTCTATTGGCCGATAACTCATGTCGAGGTGCTCCCTGCTGTAACGGTTACTCATTGTTATCGGGTAACCCACATTCCTGCACACAAATGTGCGGGTAATATCGTAGAATGGCGCTGCCAGCCACATCAGTGGTTTTGGTATCTGACGCTTTGGAAATGGGAACTTTTTACCAAACTCTTTTTGTAAACAGTTTGAAATATCCCGCAAAGTGACCTCCCCTGCTACCACGATGTGCCTGCCTTTTGCTTCAGGCATGAATGCAGCATTGAAATGAGCTTGCGCAACATCCCGTACATCCACAATGGGCAGCCATAATTGCGGGACACCCAGCCTGAAGGTGCCATCACTCAGACGCAAGATGGTTCTTACACTTTCTGAATGGGTGTCCAGGCTCAATGAGGGGCCGAGTACCAAACCCGGATTGACAACAACCAGGTCCCAACGATCCTGGCTTTTGCTGATTTGCCAGGCCTCACCTTCAGCAAGTGTCTTGGAGTAATTATAGGGTTGGTGATCGGCACTGCTGGTATCGTTCCAGTGCTCTTCGGTAAAAACCCTATTATGGGCATTTCGGGCATCAATGGTGTCACCATAAATGGCGGCAACACTGCTGGTAAGTACCACCCGTTTCACGGAATCGGTACGATTAACGGAACCGAGTACGTTTTGAGTGCCCTCTTTTGCCGGCTTGACCAGGGCTTCATTGGCATCCTTGAATCCACTGATAAAAAATGGCGATGCAGTATGCAATACCAACTCGCAATCCACCATCGCGACATCAAAACTTCCCGGGTCAAGAAGATCCGCCTGGAAAATCTTCAGGTTGCCCGGGCTATTTGTGGCCATTTCATTGAGGTGGTCGACACTGGAGGGGTTTGATGGATTCCTTACCGTTGTATGGACACTAAGACCCTCTTCCAAAAACAGCTTTATGATCCACCCTGCGACATACCCGCTGCCGCCGGTAATGAGGATCGGTTTTGATGTGTTGATGGCATTCATGGTTCTGTTTCTCAAAGTTAAATCTGAAGGTTTTCACCACGATACCCTTGTTAAATCACTGGTGCGACCAAGCCGATTGGCTCGTACCAGGTCTTTTTGCTAACGCAATGCGAAGCGGTACAACAGCTTTTGTATGGCGGTGCCATAGGGTGCATAAACCGACTTGGCACCATTGATCCGGCCTTTCTTGAAGACCGATTTTGCCTTGGACATAGATTGAAAGCCCTCCCAGCCATGATAGTGCCCCATTCCAGACTCACCGATTCCACCAAAGGGCAGGCTGTCAACGGCCGACTGCATCAATGTATCGTTGATACTGACGCCTCCGGAATGTGTTTGCTCCAAAACACGCTGCTGTGTGGCTTTGTCAAAGCTGAACAGGTACAACGCCAGGGGCCTGGGTCGGTCATTGATATAAGCGATTGCTTCATCAAGGTCACGGTAGGTAATGATTGGCAATATGGGACCAAATATCTCGTCTTGCAGGATTTTCATACCGGGACTGGCGTCAAGCACGAGATGCGGCACAATCTTGCGCGTGCCGTGACTCATATCTTCCCCTGCAGGATTGATCGGGATGATATTTGCGCCATTTTCTTCTGCATCACGTAAATAACTTTGCAAGCGGTCGAACTGCCGCTGATTAATGATGCTGGTGTAATCGCTGTTGCTTTTAATAGTGGGATACATGCGGCTGAAAACACGGCGGTATTGTTCCACCACCTCATCACGCCTGGATACGGGGCACAGGATGTAGTCAGGTGCGGTGCAGGTTTGCCCGGCATTAAAGCTCTTGCCAAAAACAATGCGTTCCATAATATCCGCAAGTGGGATTTTTTCATCGATGATGGTGGGTGACTTGCCACCCAGCTCGAGTGTCACCGGTGTCAGGTTCTCGGCTGCAGCACGCATCACATGTTTGCCCACAACCGTGGATCCGGTGAACAGGATGTGATCAAAAGGCAAGCTGGAAAACGCGGCGCCGATATCAGCCTCACCGGTCACCACGGCCACCTGGTCCTCATCAAAGGCATCCGCTAATACGGCAGTGATGACCTTATTGGTTTCAGGGGTAAACTCAGACAGTTTGATGATCGCGCGATTGCCGGCACTCAGTGCCGTAATCAGAGGTGTAAGGGTCATTGATACCGGGTAGTTCCAGGGCACAATAATTCCAACGACACCCAATGGCTGGTACACGATCTGTGCGCTGGCCGGTTGCATGGTCAATGGCAGATGACGTTTCTCGGTTTTCATCCACTTTTTAATGTGTGCCGTGGCGTAATTGATCGCGGCGACGATGGGAATTAACTCACCGATAGTCGTGACATCCTTGCAACGGCAGGAAAAATCATCATTGAGTGCCGTGGTCATTGCCTCATTGTGTTTGAGCAGCGATGTTTTCAGTCGCTTCAGGCCATCAATACGCTGTGGTGCCGAGGGCATTGGTTCAAGCCGACAAGCTTGCCGCTGTTTGTCCAGGAGGTCTTGCATACGCTTTGTATCCCGGCTTTCATCAATTTGTGCCACTTGAATATTCATCTAATCACCTGGTTGATCTTGAAAATTGACAAAAATCGGCGATGACCAGGCCCGGCCTTCCTTCATGGCAAGGCAGTTGTCAGTTTTTTCGGTGCGGTTGTCGCTGTAACAGGGCGTTACCTTGATGACTTTGCCAGTCTCATCATATTGCGGGCGCAGACTATCGCCATTAATGTGTGGGCCTGGCTCCTGGATTGCCCGCGCATAATAAACAAAGTCACGTTTCTGCAGCTCATAATCAGGATCGCTGAACTCAATACTGCAGCCCTGCTGACTGGGTTCACACTGGAAGCTCTTCCAGACATCTTCAATCCGGGAACTCCCATCCGCCAACAACACAGGCTCTTCTTTGACCATCTGTGGACGGATGCGAATAATTTCGATGCGGGTAATCAGCTTGCGCTCATCACCGGGGTTATAACATTCGCCACGGCAGATTGATTCCATGCGCTCAGTGCTCAGCCCATCCAGTACATAATCCGGGCAACCAGGTTTCTGCTTGAATGCACCAACCGCAGCGGCGCGGAAACGCGGTGCTTCACTCATGGCGACCTCTGAACCCATGGGTTGTTTACCCTGGTCGCTATTGAGCAAGTCAAACCACAACAGGATACGTTCCCCACTGGTGCCATATACCTGCTTGTTCTGCATGGCATTCCAGACACTGTCCCGGTCACGCCCATCGGAATGTACTGCCACCAGCCCACCGGTGGTGTAAAAAGAACTGCTGCGTTCATGTTCGAATTTTTTAACCGGGGGCAGACTGTTGAAGTCGCCTTCCCTCGGCATGGCGCTGTATTCAGATCGGGGATACGCGAGCTTACGGGCAAACTCTTCCTGAACACCGCTGGTTTCAGTCATGCCGTAGCGATCATATTCCTTGTAACCGGTACCCGGGCGACCCTGATGATTATCACTGGAAGCCATGAATGCAAAATTAAGGCGTTGCGGGTCCTCCCGATCATCAAAATTTGTCACAGACAATGCATATTGTGCTGTACCGCCGGGACGTAAATTGAAAGCCGGCAGAAAACAATCCGTACACTGGCCTGAATTGAGCCAATCCTCTACCGTGGCACCGCCCACAACATTGTGGCCGCCCTGCCAGGACTCCACGTAAAGCTGACGTGCACGTGTGGCACGAACAGCGCATTCGGTCTCGGTACCACCTTCAGATGCACACCTTTCCTCTATCAACTCTCCGGCTCGCCAACAGGAAGGGATGTAATTATCACTGGGTGAGGGGCAGCTGAGTTTTCCCAGGACGTCGATATCCGTCGCACGCCAATCCCGGTATTCTTCAGAATTGCCATGACCGGAATACATCTCGATCATAAACTGGTAATCACTACGTTGATTGCCATTCTTAAGCTGTTTGTCCCACTTGGTCCCGGCCGGCGTATAGACACCCCAGGCATTGCCATGGGGTATGACCAGGGTCTCGAATCCCCACTGGTCCAGTTTGTCGAATAGTT
>Ga0190293_1000532_pt1 | contig 13576 bp, 10 predicted proteins | sample 48693001_MG_FD_161671 | JGI IMG/M metagenome (GOLD analysis project Ga0190293, IMG submission 161671) | Hydrothermal vent microbial mat bacterial communities from Southern Trench, Guaymas Basin, Mexico - 4869-30-0-1_MG | ecosystem: Environmental > Aquatic > Marine > Hydrothermal vents >... | reverse complement strand
AAAGCCGGTGTAGCTCAGGGGTAGAGCGTTTCCTTGGTAAGGAAGAGGTCACGGGTTCAAATCCCGTCATTGGCTCAAGAGATTGATAGTATTTATCAATATGGAGCAAATGGGAAAATAAATAGAAGTGACCTCGGTCACGCCTGCCTGCCGGTAGGCAGGGGTTCAAATCCCGTCATTGGCTCAAACGATTGATATTTTATATTGATTGGGGAAATAGAAGTGAAGAGAGTGACTTTGGTGATGTGTATCATTCAATTAATTAGAATTTAAACCTGTAGCGAGAGTAATTGTTCTGATGGATGCTTCAAAAAAACGAATTTAAACACAAATATAAATAACTAAGATTAAAATTTACAAACATGGCAAAAGAACATTTTGACCGATCCAAACCACATTTAAACATTGGTACAATTGGTCACGTAGATCACGGTAAAACAACTTTAACTGCTGCCATTACAAAAGTGTTAGCAGAGAAAGGCCTTTCTGAGGTGGTTAATTTCGATCAAATCGATAATGCTCCAGAAGAAAAAGAAAGAGGAATAACAATTAATACTGCACACGTTGAATATTCAACTGAGAAACGTCATTACGCACACGTTGACTGTCCTGGTCACGCGGATTATGTGAAGAACATGGTAACTGGTGCTGCTCAAATGGACGGTGCTATTTTGGTAGTCGCTGCTACTGACGGACCAATGCCACAAACTCGTGAGCATATTTTATTGGGTCGCCAGGTAGGCATTCCAAGAATGGTAGTGTTTATGAATAAAGTAGACATGGTTGATGATGAGGAGCTATTAGAATTGGTTGATATGGAGATCAGAGAATTATTGTCTTTCTATGAATATGATGGCGATAATGGTCCTGTAATTCAAGGTTCAGCTTTAGGAGCTTTAAATGGTGAGGAAAAATGGGTTGAAAAGATCATGGAATTAATGGATGCTGTTGATGAATGGATCGAATTACCTAAAAGAGATGTTGACAAAGATTTCTTAATGCCTGTAGAAGATGTATTCTCAATTACTGGTCGTGGTACTGTTGCAACGGGTCGTATTGAAATGGGTGTTGCTAATACTGGTGATACTGTTGACATTATTGGTATGGGAGCTGAAAAATTGCATTCTACTGTAACTGGTGTTGAAATGTTCCGTAAAATTTTGGATAGAGGTGAAGCTGGTGATAATGTTGGTATTTTATTAAGAGGTATTGATAAAGATGAAATTTCTAGAGGAATGGTGATCTGTAAACCAGGTTCTATTACTCCACATGCTAAATTCAAAGCAGAGGTTTATATCCTGAAAAAAGAAGAAGGTGGTCGTCACACACCATTCCATAAAAATTACCGTCCACAGTTCTACGTAAGAACAACAGACGTAACGGGTACAATTAATTTACCTGATGGAGTTGAAATGGTAATGCCAGGTGATAACTTAACTATTACAGTTGACTTAATTCAACCAATTGCATTGAACTTAGGTTTGCGTTTTGCTATCCGTGAAGGAGGTAGAACAGTAGGTGCAGGTCAGGTTACTGAAATTTTAGACTAATTAAGTCGATTAAATGAATTAGAATATCAGGTGCTTCTTTTTAAGAGGTGCCTTGTATTCTTTTAAATAGAGTGTTTTTTTATTTTAAAAAACAAGTTAAAATTTGGTAGAATTAATTCTGCTTTTTACGGGTGTAGCTCAGTTGGTAGAGCACTGGTCTCCAAAACCAGGTGTCGGGAGTTCGAGCCTCTCCACCCGTGCGTAAAATAAAATAATAATGGGTTTAGTAAATTATATTAAAGAGTCATTTGGAGAACTAAAGAACAATGTTACTTGGATGCCCAGAGATGAGGCACAAAAAAACACGGTTTTGGTAGCTATATTTACTATTATTTTTGCGATAGCAGTTTTTTTAGTTGATAAAGTTTTTCAAACGGGTTTAGAAAAATATTTTAATATTTTTAATTAATATATAAGATGTCTGATACTTCTTTAATGAAATGGTACGCTGTTAGGGCGATCGGAGGCCAGGAAAATAAGGTAAAAACATATATCGAGAATGAAATTTCTCGTTTGGGTTTGTCTGATTTTGTTAGTCAGGTTTTGGTTCCTACAGAAAAGGTGATCCAAATTCGCAATGGTAAAAAATATCACAAAGAGAAAGTTTATTTTCCGGGATATATTATGGTTGAAGCGAATTTAAGCGGTGAAGTACCACATATAATTAAAGCAGTTACCGGAGTTATTGGATTTTTAGGAGAAACTAAAGGTGGTGACCCTGTTCCCTTAAGAAAGGCGGAAGTGAACCGGATGTTAGGAACTGTTGATGATCTGGCACTTCAGAATGAAAATGTTGTTATACCTTTTATTATTGGAGAAACAGTAAAAGTAATTGATGGACCGTTTAACGGATTTGATGGTACTATCGAAAAAATAAACGAAGAAAAGCGTAAACTTGAAGTAATGGTTAAAATATTTGGAAGAAAAACTCCACTGGAACTTAACTTTATGCAAGTTGAAAAAATCTCATAAATGTTACGAGAATTTAGTTGATACATTAGCTTCCAATTAATGTATTTTCTTAATTAAAGTTTAAAAAATGGCAAAAGAAATTAGTAAGGTAGTAAAACTACAAGTTCGTGGAGGCGCAGCAAACCCTTCACCACCAGTAGGACCAGCATTAGGAGCTGCCGGGGTTAATATTATGGAGTTCTGTAAGCAATTTAATGCTAGAACTCAAGATAAGGCCGGAAAGGTTTTACCTGTTGTAATTAATGTTTACAAAGATAAATCTTTCGACTTTATTGTAAAAACTCCACCAGCAGCAGTACAATTGCTGGAAGCAGCTAAAGTTAAAAAAGGTTCAGGAGAACCAAATCGTAAAAAAGTAGCTACAGTTACTTGGGATCAAGTTAGAAAGATCGCGGAAGATAAAATGCAGGATTTAAATGCATTTCAAGTTGAATCTGCAATGATAATGATTGCAGGTACTGCGAGATCTATGGGAATTCAAGTAAAAGGAAAAGCTCCAGTTAAAACAGCGTAAAGATGGCAAAACTGACAAAGAAACAAAAAGAAGCTTATTCAAAATTTGATGCTAATATAGCACACAATTTGACAGATGCTTCTTCTTTAATTAAAGATATCACCAACGTAAAATTTGATGCAAGTGTTGATCTTGCTGTGCGTTTAGGTGTTGATCCGCGTAAAGCTAATCAAATGGTGAGAGGTATTGTTACCCTTCCAAATGGAACTGGTAAGGATGTTAAGGTTTTGGCCTTGGTTACTCCAGATAAGGAGGCTGATGCAAAAGAAGCCGGAGCTGATTATGTTGGATTGGATGAGTACCTTCAAAAAATTAAAGGAGGATGGACAGATGTTGACGTTATAGTTACCATGCCAAGTGTAATGGGAAAATTAGGACCATTAGGTAGAATATTAGGCCCTCGTGGTTTAATGCCAAATCCTAAAACAGGTACTGTTACCATGGATGTAGCTAAAGCAGTTAAAGATGTAAAAGGTGGTAAAATTGACTTTAAAGTTGATAAAACAGGAATTATTCATGCAGCTATTGGAAAGGCATCATTTGATGCGAATAAAATAGCAGAAAATGCAAATGAATTGATCCAGACAATTATAAAGTTGAAACCAGCAACTGTAAAAGGAGCCTATATTAAGAGTATCGTCTTATCAAGTACTATGAGTCCGGGTGTTGCAATAGATATAAAAACAGTTTAAGGCAAGTTAAAATATTTGAATTATGACTAGAGAAGAAAAATCACAAGTAATAAAAGATTTGACTGGCAAATTATCTGATAATAAAATTATCTATTTAGCTGATATCTCTGGCTTAAATGCCAGTGATACATCAAATTTGCGTAGAGCTTGTTTTAAAGCAAACGTTAATTTGGCAGTTGTTAAAAATACTTTGCTTGCAAAAGCAATGGAAAAATCGGATAAAGATTTTGGAGACTTACCAGGTACATTAAAGGGTAATACTTCGTTGATGACCTCTGAAACCGGAAATGCTCCGGCAAAAGTGATCAAGGCTTTCCGTAAAAAATCAGATAAACCGGTTTTGAAAGGAGCATTTGTTGAAGAGGCAGTATATATTGGCGATGACCAATTAGATGCCTTAGTTAGCATTAAGTCCAAAGAAGAATTGATTGGTGATATCCTAACAATTTTACAATCGCCTGCTAAGAATGTTATTTCAGCATTACAATCAGGAGGAAGTCAATTGTCAGGTATATTGAAAACCTTATCTGAAAAATAATAAACACACTAATAAACTAATAATAAAAATTTAAACAGTAGAAAAATGGCAGAGTTAAAAGATTTCGCAGAACAATTGGTTAACTTAACAGTAAAGGAAGTTAATGAATTGGCAAATATTTTAAAAGAAGAATATGGTATAGAACCAGCAGCAGCTGCAGTTGCAGTTGCCGGACCAGCAGCAGGAGGTGAAGATGCAGCAGAGGAACAATCAGAATTTGATGTAATTCTTACAGCAGCAGGTCAATCTAAATTAGCAGTTGTTAAATTAGTTAAAGAATTAACTGGTTTAGGATTAAAAGAAGCTAAAGGAATCGTTGATAGTGCACCAGCACCTATTAAAGAAGGAATTGCTAAAGATGAGGCAGAAGGTCTTAAAAAATCTTTAGAAGAAGCTGGAGCTGAAGTTGAGCTTAAGTAGTAAGTTTTCTAGCTAAACATTTAAGGTTTAGGTCTTTGAGGTAAATCCACTTAGACCTAAACCATTTTGCATATATATTCGTTCTTATAATTTAAATTTAAATTTTTCTCCATTGGCAACGAAACAAAAAACCCAAAGAGTAAACTTTGCATCAGCTAAATTGATAACAGACTATCCTGACTTTTTGGATATTCAAATAAAATCATTCCAAGATTTTTTTCAATTAGAAACCAAATCTGATGAGAGAAGTGATGAAGGTTTGTACAAAACCTTTTTGGAAAATTTTCCAATTACAGATACAAGAAACAATTTTGTTTTAGAATTTTTAGATTATTTTGTTGATCCACCTAGGTATTCGATTCAAGAGTGTATTGAAAGAGGATTAACCTATAGTGTTCCTCTAAAAGCTCGATTAAAATTGTATTGTACAGATCCTGAGCATGAAGATTTTGAAACTATTGTACAAGATGTTTATTTGGGTGTTATACCCTATATGACACATAGCGGTACTTTTGTAATTAATGGTGCAGAGCGTGTTGTGGTATCTCAATTACACCGGTCTCCCGGAGTATTCTTCGGTCAATCATTCCATGCAAATGGAACAAAACTATACTCAGCCAGAGTAATTCCTTTTAAAGGATCATGGATTGAGTTTGCTACCGATATTAATCAAGTGATGTTTGCTTATATCGATAGAAAGAAAAAATTACCGGTTACAACTCTTTTTAGAGCAATTGGCTTTGAAAGAGATAAAGATATATTAGAAATTTTTGACCTAGCGGAAGAAATAAAAGTTTCTAAAAGTGGCCTGAAGAAAGTGTTGAATAGAAAATTAGCTGCCAGAGTTTTAAAAACATGGTTTGAAGATTTTGTTGATGAAGATACCGGAGAGGTTGTTTCTATTGAACGTAATGAAATCGTATTGGATAGAGATACAACTCTGGAAAAAGAACACATCGAGGAAATTATTGAATCGGGAACAAAAACGATTTTATTGCATAAACTGGATAATGAATCTGGTGATTATGCCATCATTCACAATACTTTGCAAAAAGACCCAACTAACTCTGAAAAAGAAGCAGTTGAGCACATTTATCGTCAGTTGCGTAATGCTGAACCGCCTGATTATGAAACGGCAAAGGGAATTATTAATAAATTATTCTTTTCTGAACAACGTTATAATCTTGGAGAGGTTGGACGTTATAGAATGAATAAAAAATTAGGTTTGGATATTGATATTGAACAAAAGGTTTTAACCAAAGAAGATATCATTACTATTGTTAAGAACCTGATCAACTTGGTAAATTCAAAAGCCGAAGTTGATGATATTGACCACCTTTCAAATCGTCGTGTTAGAACTGTTGGAGAGCAACTTGCAGGACAGTTTGGAGTAGGATTGTCACGTATGGCAAGAACCATTCGTGAACGTATGAATGTTCGTGATAATGAGGTATTTACACCTATTGATCTGATCAATGCAAAAACATTATCATCTGTTATAAACTCCTTTTTTGGTACCAACCAGTTATCTCAATTTATGGATCAAACCAATCCATTGGCTGAGATCACTCATAAGCGTAGATTGTCTGCACTTGGTCCTGGTGGTCTTTCTCGTGAAAGAGCCGGTTTTGAGGTACGTGATGTGCACTTTACCCATTACGGCAGATTATGTCCGATTGAAACTCCTGAAGGTCCAAATATTGGTTTGATATCATCATTGGCTGTTTATGCCAAAGTAAATAGTCTTGGTTTTATCGAAACTCCATATAGAGAGGTTATAGATGGTAAAGTTGATACAAAACAAAACCCAATATATTTAAGTGCCGAAGAAGAAGAAGGAAAGAAGATTGCACAATCTAATTTAGAACTCAATGAAGAGGGAAACATTGTTTTGGAAAAAGTAGTGGCCAGAGAAGATGGTGATTTTCCGGTGGTTCCTGTTAGTGATGTTAACTATATGGATGTATCACCCAATCAGATTTCATCTATTTCAGCTTCTTTAATTCCGTTTTTAGAACATGATGATGCAAACCGTGCCTTGATGGGTTCAAATATGATGCGTCAGGCTGTTCCTTTAATGCGACCTGAATCTCCAATTGTTGGTACTGGATTAGAAAGAAGAGTAGCTGAAGATTCGAGAATTTTAATCAATGCTGAAGGAGCAGGAGAAGTAATATATGTTGACTCTGATAAAATTCAAATTAAATACGAAAGGTCTGATAGTGAAAAAGTTGTAAGTTTTGATTCAGATATCAGAACCTATAATTTGATCAAATTCAGAAAAACAAATCAAGGAACATCAATCAATTTACATCCTATAGTTCAAAAAGGAGATAAAGTGTCTAAAGGACAAGTATTGTGTGAAGGATATGCTACTGAAAAAGGTGAATTGGCACTTGGTAGAAATATGAAGGTTGCCTTTATGCCATGGAAAGGGTATAATTTTGAGGATGCGATTGTTATTTCTGAGAAAGTGGTTCGTGAAGATATATTCACTTCTATTCATATTGATGAATATTCGTTGGATGTAAGAGATACTAAATTAGGTGCTGAAGAACTAACTGCAGATATTCCGAATGTAAGTGAGGAAGCAACCAAGGATTTAGATGAAAATGGAATGATCAGAATTGGTGCTGAAATTAAACCGGGAGATATTCTTATTGGTAAGATTACTCCAAAAGGGGAATCAGATCCAACACCTGAAGAAAAATTATTGAGAGCAATTTTTGGTGATAATGCCGGTGATGTAAAAGATGCATCGTTAAAGGCTTCACCTTCCTTACGAGGTGTTGTTATTGATAAGAAATTGTTCCAAAGAGCTGTAAAAGATAAGGCAACAAGAGTAAAGGACAAAGAGGATGTAAACAACCTGGAAGTTGAATTCACAATTGAGTTTGATAAGTTGAGAAATGTTCTTATTGAAAAATTATTTAGCCTGATCAACGGTAAAACATCACAAGGTGTTCAAAATGATCTCGGTGAGGAAATTTTACCTAAAGGAAAAAAATTCACTTTAAAAATGCTGAATTCCGTAGCTGATTTTGAGCATTTAACAAAAGGAATCTGGACTACCGATAAGGAGCTGAACAATTTGGTTAACAGATTAGTTCATAACTATAAAATCAAGGTTAATGATTTACAGGGTTCTTTGAGAAGAAAGAAATTTGCTGTTACTGTTGGAGATGAATTGCCAAAAGGAATTATAAAACTTGCTAAAGTTTATATTGCCAAAAAGCGGAAATTAAAAGTAGGTGATAAAATGGCAGGACGTCATGGAAATAAAGGTATTGTTGCGAGAATTGTTCGTCAAGAAGACATGCCATTTCTTGAAGACGGAACTCCTGTTGACATTGTTTTGAATCCGTTAGGTGTACCTTCTCGTATGAATATTGGTCAGATCTATGAAACTGTTCTTGGTTGGGCTGGTCAAAATTTAGGTGAAAAATATGCAACTCCAATTTTTGATGGTGCCCATATTGATCAAATAACAGCTCTGACAAGAAAAGCTGGAATTCCTGATTTTGGACATACTTATTTGTATGATGGAGGAACCGGAGAACGCTTCGATCAACCGGCAACTGTTGGTGTAATTTATATTATCAAATTAGGCCATATGATTGAAGATAAAATGCACGCTCGTTCTATTGGTCCATATTCATTAATCACCCAACAACCACTTGGTGGTAAAGCTCAATTTGGTGGTCAACGTTTTGGAGAAATGGAAGTTTGGGCTCTTGAAGCTTACGGAGCATCGGCTACTTTAAGAGAAATCTTAACTGTAAAGTCTGATGATGTAATGGGTAGAGCAAAAACCTACGAGGCTATAGTGAAAGGAGATCCAATGCCGGAGCCAGGATTACCTGAATCATTTAACGTGTTAATGCACGAATTGAAAGGCTTAGGTCTAGACCTAAAGTTAGAAGAATAATTAGCAATAAAATGTGGCAAGGAAATTATTTCCTTGCCACTAAAATATAATTTTTACAATTTAATTCTATTCCATTATCATGGCGAGACAAAGAGAAAAATACACTGTAAAAAAGTTTAATAAAATCACAATTGGTTTAGCTTCACCAGAAATAATTCTTGAAAAATCAAAAGGAGAAGTTTTAAAACCAGAAACCATCAACTATCGAACACATAAACCTGAAAGAGATGGTTTATTTTGTGAGAGAATTTTTGGCCCGATCAAAGATTATGAATGTGCTTGTGGTAAATACAAAAGAATAAGATACAAAGGAATTATTTGTGACCGATGTGGAGTTGAAGTAACTGAAAAGAAAGTTAGAAGAGACAGAGTAGGTCACATAAATTTAGTTGTACCTGTTGCACATATTTGGTATTTCAGATCATTGCCAAATAAGATGGGATACCTTTTAGGATTGCCTTCTAAGAAATTGGATATGATCATCTATTATGAGCGATACGTGGTTATCCAACCGGGTATTGCCAATAATGAAGAGGGAGAGCCGGTGCAAAAAATGGATTTCCTTACGGAAGAGGAGTATTTGAACATTTTAGAAACCCTTCCACAGGAAAATCAATATTTAGATGATAGCGATCCAAATAAGTTTATTGCTAAAATGGGTGCTGAATGTTTGATCGAATTATTGTCGAGAATTGATTTAGATGGTCTTTCATATGAATTAAGACACAAAGCCAATACAGAAACTTCAAAACAACGTAAAATGGAGGCTTTAAAACGCCTTAATGTTGTAGAAGCTTTTAGAGATGCCAATACGAGAAAAGAAAACAAACCGGAGTGGATGATCATGAAAGTAGTTCCGGTTATTCCACCAGAATTACGTCCACTTGTGCCTTTAGATGGTGGTAGATTTGCCACATCCGATCTAAATGACCTTTATCGTAGAGTTATTATTCGTAACAATCGATTGAAAAGATTAATGGAGATCAAGGCACCGGAAGTTATTTTACGTAATGAGAAACGTATGTTGCAAGAATCCGTTGATTCATTATTTGATAACACACGAAAATCATCAGCTGTAAAAACTGAATCTAACCGTCCGTTAAAATCTTTATCTGATTCCTTAAAAGGAAAGCAAGGGCGTTTCCGTCAAAATTTATTGGGTAAACGTGTTGATTATTCAGCTCGTTCTGTAATTGTTGTTGGTCCTGAACTTAGATTATTTGAATGTGGTTTGCCAAAAGATATGGCGGCAGAACTATATAAGCCTTTTATTATTAGAAAGTTAATTGAAAGAGGGATAGTTAAAACTGTAAAATCTGCTAAGAAGATTATAGATAAAAGAGAACCGGTTGTATGGGATATACTAGAGAATGTATTAAAAGGACATCCTGTATTATTAAACCGTGCTCCAACACTTCACAGATTGGGTATTCAAGCTTTTCAGCCAAAACTAATTGAAGGAAAAGCAATTCAGTTACACCCTTTGGTATGTACAGCATTTAATGCCGATTTTGATGGTGATCAGATGGCGGTTCATTTACCGCTTGGTCAAGAAGCCATTTTAGAAGCTCAATTATTGATGCTGGCATCACATAATATATTGAATCCGGCAAACGGTTCACCAATTACTGTACCTTCTCAGGATATGGTTCTTGGTTTATATTATATGACCAAAGAGAGAATGTCAACTCCAGATCAAAAAGTAAAAGGTGAAGGTGCTACTTTTTACTCTTTAGAGGAAGTGAAGATCGCTTTTAATGAAAAGAAGGTTGACCTGAATGCAAGTATAAAAGTTCGGGCGAATGATTTCAATGAAAATGGAGAGATCGTTTCCATGATTATAAAAACTACGGTTGGAAGAGTTTTGTTTAATGAGGTTGTTCCTGAGAAGGCAGGCTTCATTAATGAAGTACTTACCAAAAGATCTCTTCGAGATATTATCGGTAATATTTTGAAAGTTACAGATGTACCTACAACAGGTAAATTCTTGGATGATATGAAAAACATGGGATACAAATTTGCATTCCAAGGAGGATTATCATTTAGTTTGGGAGATATTATTATACCTGAAGAAAAACAAGAAATGATTTCTGAAGCTAATAAAAAAGTGGATTCGATCATGGCTAGTTATAACATGGGTATGTTAACCAATAAAGAGCGCTATAATCAGGTAATTGATATCTGGGGGTCTACAAATAATCGCCTAACGGAATTGTCCATGAAGCGATTGAGAGAAGATCAGCAAGGATTTAATTCGGTATTTATGATGTTGGATTCTGGTGCAAGGGGTTCAAAAGAACAAATTCGCCAGTTAACAGGTATGCGTGGATTGATGGCAAAACCTAAAAAATCAACAGCTGGTGGTGGTGAAATTATTGAAAACCCGATTCTATCTAACTTTAAAGAGGGCTTGTCAATTTTAGAATATTTTATCTCAACGCATGGTGCTCGTAAAGGATTGGCTGATACGGCTTTAAAAACAGCAGATGCGGGATATTTAACCCGTCGTTTGGTAGATGTATCACAAGACGTTATTATCAATATAGAAGATTGTGGCACTTTAAGAGGTCTGGAAGTAAAAGCCCTTAAAAACAATGATGAGATTGTTGAATCATTAGGAGAAAGAATTTATGGCCGTATTTCTTTACACGATGTTCATGAACCAACAACTGATGATATTCTCATTAAAGCTGGGGAGTTATTTTCGGAAGAAATAGTTAAAAGGATCGAAGAAACTTCAATAGATACAATTGAGGTTCGATCTGCACTGACATGTGAAGCTAAAAGAGGAATATGTGCTAAATGTTATGGCAATAGTTTATCTACGAACAGCATGGTGCAAAAAGGAGAAGCTGTAGGTGTAATTGCAGCCCAATCAATTGGTGAACCCGGAACACAATTAACCTTACGTACATTCCACGTTGGTGGTATTGCAGGTAACATTTCTGAAGACAATAAATTAGTTTCTAAACATGCAGGTAGCATTGTTATTGATGATTTAAAAACAGTTGATGGAACTGACCCTGATGGGAATGCAGCCAAAATTGTAATTTCCAGAACTGCAGAGATCAAGATAGTTGATAAGAAGACTGAAATTGTTTTGAGTACGAACAATATTCCTTATGGATCGCAGATCTTTGTCGATAATAAAGGTAAGATCAAGGAAGGTGATATAATTTGTAAATGGGATCCGTACAATGGTGTAATTGTTTCTGAATTCGGAGGTAAGGCAGTTTTTGAGGATGTTGTAGAAGGAATTACTTTTCAAGTAGAAATGGATGAGCAAACGGGATATAAAGAAAAAGTAATTTCTGATGCTAAAAAGAAAAAGGTTATTCCAATTTTACATGTACAAAACAGTAAAGGAGAAGTCTTGCGTTCTTACTCTTTACCGGTAGGAGCTCACTTGTTAATTGAAGATGGTCAAAAAATTGCGACGGGCCAAATACTTGTTAAAATACCTCGTAAATCAGGTAAAGCAGGTGATATTACAGGTGGATTACCACGGGTAACAGAACTTTTTGAAGCACGTAATCCTTCAAATCCTGCTGTTGTATCTGAAATAGATGGTGTAGTATCATTTGGTAAGATCAAGAGAGGAAACAGAGAGATAATTGTTGAGTCAAAATTAGGTGATATCAAAAAGTACCTGGTAAAATTATCTAACCAGATTTTAGTTCAGGAAAATGATTTTGTAAGAGCTGGAATGCAATTATCTGATGGGGCTACAACGCCAACTGATATATTAAATATTCAAGGACCTGCGAAAGTTCAAGAGTATCTTGTAAATGAAATACAAGAAGTATACAGATTACAAGGGGTGAAAATTAATGATAAGCACTTTGAGGTTGTAGTTCGTCAAATGATGCGTAAAGTAAAAATAGTTGATTCAGGAGATACAATTTTCTTGGAGAATCAATTGATTCATAAAAATGATTTTATCTCTGTAAATGACAATATTTATGGAATGAAAGTTATTGAAGAAGCAGGTGATTCAGAAACTATTAAAGCTGGACAAATTGTTTCTTCTCGTGCTTTACGAGATGAAAATTCAATTTTACGAAGAAATGATAAAAACTTAATAGAAGCACGTGATGCGGTTCCTGCTACAGCAGAACCAATTTTACAAGGTATTACAAGAGCATCTCTTCAAACGAAATCATTTATCTCGGCGGCATCTTTCCAGGAAACTACAAAAGTATTAAATGAAGCTGCAGTTCATGGGAAAGAAGATTATTTAGAAGGCTTGAAAGAAAATGTTATAGTAGGTAAACGAATTCCGGCTGGTACCGGAATGAGAGATTACGACAAACTAATTGTAGGTTCTAAAGAAGAAATAGAAAATTAAAGATAAGGCGCGATTTTCGCGCCTTATTTGTTTTAAATTTAATAAGATGGCAAAAGAAGAAAAACAAAAGCAAAACCAAAATCAACTCAATATTGAATTAGATGAGAAGATTGCTGAGGGTACCTATGCGAATCTGGCCATTATCAATCATTCTGTTTCTGAATTTGTTGTTGATTTTGTCAATGTAATGCCCGGTACTCCTAAAGCTAAGGTGAAATCAAGAATTATTTTAACACCTCAGCATGCCAAAAGACTTATGAAAGCCTTAGCTGATAATGTTAAGAGATTTGAAAACAGTCATGGCAAAATTAAAGATTATGAGCAACCACCAATACCAATGAATTTTGGTCCTACCGGACAAGCTTAAATATTAATTAAACGTCGAACCTGGTTCGACGTTTGTGTTACCCGTTATGTTGTCTAAAAAACTGTGGATATTTCCTTTAGTATTTGGTGTAATAGGATCCTTAATTGGTTTGATCTTACGTTATGCATTCACTGGTAACTTAACCGGGTTCCCTTTTAAATATTTTTTACACGCGCATTCACATGTGATGCTATTGGGTTTTTTATTCAATGCATTTTTAGCATTTATTTGGCTAAACTTTACCGAT
>Ga0190293_1000531_pt1 | contig 13585 bp, 5 predicted proteins | sample 48693001_MG_FD_161671 | JGI IMG/M metagenome (GOLD analysis project Ga0190293, IMG submission 161671) | Hydrothermal vent microbial mat bacterial communities from Southern Trench, Guaymas Basin, Mexico - 4869-30-0-1_MG | ecosystem: Environmental > Aquatic > Marine > Hydrothermal vents > Microbial... | reverse complement strand
ACACCTTCAGCAGATTTATTCATTTCAGAATATATAGAAGGAGGAGGGAATAATAAATGTATAGAGATTTATAATGGCACAGGAGCAGCAGTTAATTTATCTGCTTATACACTTGTTCGTTATTCTAATGGTTCAACATCAGGCTCTAATATTAGTTTATCAGGTACACTAGCAGATGGTGATGTGCATGTGATTTGTAACCCAAGTTCAACAGGCGCTTTTTTAGCACAAGCAGACGAGACTTCATTTGGTATTAATTTCAATGGAGATGATGCAGTAACTTTAGAGCATAATGGAACAGAGATAGATATCTTCGGTAGAATAGGACAAGATCCAGGATCGTATTGGAATCAAGGAGGTAATAGAACTCAAAATAGAACATTAGTAAGAAATTCTAATATTACAGATGGAAATACAGCTAATGCAGTCAACTTCCTATCATTAGGGACAGAGTGGACAGAATTCCCACAAGACACGGCTTCTAATTTAGGAAGTCATACTTCAGGAGGAGGTTCTTCTCCAGTAGTCACCTTAACAGTTACAGATGCAAATGGTAATTCAAGTACATGTACAGCGACGGTAACCGTTGAAGACAATGTAGCACCAAGTGCAGTTTGTCAAAATGTAACAGTTCAGTTAGATGCCAATGGTAATGGAAGTATTACAGCAAATGATGTAGATGATGGTTCGAATGATGCTTGTGGAATAGCAAGTTTAGTAGTAGACCAAACAGATTTTGATTGTTCACACCTAGGAACTAATACTGTGACTTTAACAGTAACTGATAACAATGGTAATGTATCTTCATGTTCTGCAACAGTAACAGTTGAAGACAATGTAGCACCAGAGGCTTTATGTCAAAATATAACAGTTCAATTAGATGCAAGTGGTAATACAAGTATTACAGCAGGCATGATAGACAATGGTTCGAATGATGCGTGTAGTGATGTAACCTTAAGTATAGATATTAACACTTTTGATTGTGATGATGTAGCTTCTGGAGGTGGATTAGTAAGTCCAGAAAACAGCCTAATTATTACTGGTGTGTTTGATGGCCCTCTTACTGGCGGAACGCCAAAAGGGGTAGAACTTTATGTTGCTGGAGATATATCTGACCTTTCTTTATACGGACTTGGGTCAGCTAATAATGGAGGTGGAACCGATGGTCAAGAATTTACTTTCCCTAATAATTCTGCTACCGCTGGTACATTTATATATGTTACTTCAGAAAGTGTTCAGTTTACAAACTTCTTTGGGTTTGCTCCTGATTACACTTCAGGTGTTATGGGAATTAATGGTGATGATGCTGTTGAACTTTTCTATAATGGTTCTGTGGCAGATGTATTTGGTGATATCAATACTGATGGAACAGGACAAGCTTGGGATCATCTTGATGGATGGGCTTACAGAAATAATAATTCAGGTCCTGATGGTGCAACTTTTCAATTAGCTAATTGGACTTTTAGCGGAACCAATGTATTTGATGGAGAAACAACCAATGCTGGAGCTTCCACACCTTTCCCTATTGCAACTTATACTTTAGATTCTGGAGGTTCTTCTCCAGTAGTAACCTTAACCGTTACAGATGCAAATGGTAATTCTAGTACATGTACAGCGACGATAACAGTCGAAGACAATGTAGTACCAAATGCATTGTGTCAAAACATAACAGTTCAGTTAGATGCGGATGGTAATGGAAGCATTACAGCTGAAGAAGTAGATGGAGGTTCGAATGATGCTTGTGGAATAGCAAGTTTAGTAGTAGACCAAACAGATTTTGATTGTTCACATCTAGGAACCAACACAGTAATTTTAACTGTAACTGATAACAATGGAAACTCAAGTACATGTTCAGCAACAGTAACTGTAGAGGACAATGTAGCGCCAGAGGCTTTATGTCAGAATATAACAGTTCAATTAGATGCAAGTGGTAATGCAAGTATTACAGCAGGCATGATAGACAATGGTTCTAATGATGCTTGTGATGGTACAAACCTGACGCTTAGTATTGATAACAACTCGTTTGATTGTAGTAATGTGATTGCAGCTCCAATTGTTATTAACGATTTATTCATTTCAGAATATGTAGAAGGTAGTTCTTCAAATAAGTATATTGAAATTTATAATGGAACAGGAGCAGCTGTTAATTTATCAGATTACCAATTACGATTGTATTCAAATGGGAATTCATCAGCTAATTCTACAAACACTCTATCTGGAACATTGGCAAATGGCTCAACTATAGTCTACAGAAATAATAATGCTACAGTTTATGGTGGTGCATCTACAGTACTTACAGCAGTAAATTGGAATGGTGATGATGCTATTTCCTTATGGAAGATTAGTACAAATTCAGCAATTGATATATTTGGTAAAATAGGAGAAGATCCTGGAAGTCAATGGAATGTTTCTGGAAATGAAACACAAAATCAAACGTTACGTAGAAATGCAAATATTACAGATGGAAATATAGATGATTTATCAGGTTTTCCATCATTAGGAACAGATTGGACAGAACTTGCACAAAATGATGTTAGTGGTTTAGGAAGTCATACTGTAGGCACTGGTAACTCAGCACCAACAATTGTTGTTTTAACAGTAACTGATGCTAATGGTAATTCTAGTACATGTGAAGCAACGGTCACTGTAGAAGACAATGTGGCACCAGAAGCTGTTTGTCAGAATATAACGGTTCAATTAGATGCAGATGGTAATGTTACTATTACTGCAGCTGATGTCGATGGAGGTTCAAATGATGCTTGTGGAATTGCAAACTTAGAGATCGATGAATCAACTTTCGATTGTTCACAAATTGGAGAGAATTCAGTGATTTTAACAGTAACTGATAACAATGGAAATACGTCTTCATGTGAAGCAATTGTTATGGTGGAAGATAATGTAGCACCTAACGCTTTATGTCAAAATGTAACGGTTCAATTAGATGCGTCAGGAAATGCAATTATTACAGCTGCAATGATTGATGGAGGTTCAAATGATGCTTGTGGTATAGCTTCAGTAAGTATTGATGTTACTAGTTTTGATTGTGCTGATATAGCTGAAAATCCTGATCCTATTACCGACTTATTCATTTCTGAATATGTAGAAGGAAGTGGTTTTACTAAATATATAGAGATCTATAATGGTACAGGAAGTACAGTTAATTTATCTGATTATCAACTTCGAAGATACTCTAATGGAGCATCCTCACCATCAGCAACAAATACGTTGTCAGGAACATTAGCAAATGGTGCGACTATAGTATATAGAAATAGTGGAGCTACAGCTTATGGTGGAGTAGCCACAGTGCTTTCAGCTGTAAACTGGAATGGAGATGATGCTATTGCTTTAGTACATGACGGAATATTAATAGATATTTTTGGTAAAATAGGACAAGATCCAGGATCACAATGGAATGTTAATGGTAATGAAACTAAAGATCAAACGCTGCGACGGAATGCAAATGTGTCTTCTGGGAATATAGATAATTTAACAAACTTCCCATCATTAGGAACAGAATGGACAGAATATCCAAATAATGATGTGTCTAATCTAGGCAGTCATTCTGCAGTAACAGGAGGAAATATTGTAACCTTAACAGTAACTGATAATAATGGTAATGTGTCCACATGTTTAGCAGCTGTAACAGTTGAAGATAATATAGCACCAGAAGTTATTTGTTTAGATATAACGGTTCAGTTAGATGAAAATGGCGAAGTAAGTATTACTGCAGGTGATGTTGATGGTGGTTCGAATGATATTTGTGGTATTGCAAGTTTAGAGATAGATGAATCAGATTTCGATTGTTCACAGCTTGGAGAGAATTCAGTGATTTTAACGGTAACTGATAACAATGGGAATGCATCTTCATGTGAAGCAATTGTAACTGTGGAAGACAATGTAGCACCAATTGTAAGCTGCTTGAGTTTACAAATACAATTGGATGAATTTGGAAATGGTAGTATCGATATCGATGATATAGATGGTGACTCAGCAGACAATTGTGAAATTGCAAGTGTCACCTTATCTGAAATGAATTTTGATTGTAATGATATTGGTGGAGATATGAACGAATTAATTATTTCGGAATATATAGATGGTAGTGGAAACGACGATTGTATAGAAATTTTTAATGGGACAGGAAATCCTGTTAATTTATTTGAAGGAAACTATAGCTTATTGGTTTATGAAAACGGTAGTTCAACACCTACTTATTCGATTCCGTTATTAGGAACAATAGCAGACAGAGATGTGTATGTGATTTGTAATCCATTTGGACCAGGAGCTACTCAAGCTGATCAAACAGGTGGTTTTGCTTTCGATGGGAATGATGCAGTAGAATTATCAAACTCAGGGAATGCCATTGATATTATTGGTGAAATAGGTGTAGATCCTGGATCAGGATGGAACATCTCACCTAATTCAACGTTTGGAACAACCTTAGTAAGAAATGATGATGTATTGTTTGGGAATATAAATGATGTTTCAGGTATTGGAACAGAATGGACTCAGTTCCCTCAAAACAATATTTCTAATTTAGGAAGCCATGATATTGAAATTACCGATTTAGCTAATAATGTGATACTCACAGTAACAGATACAAGTGGTAATGTTTCTACTTGTGAAGGAAATGTAACGGTTGTCGATTTAATTCCACCAACAGCAATTTGTCAGAACGTAACGGTTCAGTTAGATGAATTTGGTAATGGAAGTGTGGCACCCTCAGCAGTTGATAATGGTTCGGATGATATTTGTGGAATTGCGAGTTTGGTATTAGATCAATCAACGTTTGATTGTGATGATATAGGAGCAAATACTGTGACTTTAACGGTTACTGATAATAATGGTAATGAAGCGACTTGTCAAGCGACAGTAACTGTAGTGGATTCTATTGGCTCGAATGTTATAACTCAAGATATAACGATTCAGTTAGATGCAAATGGCGATGCGAGTATTACTGCTAGTCAAATAGATGATGGCTCATCAGATGCTTGTGGAATTGCAAGTATGAGCGTATCACCAAATACATTTGATTGTTCTAATGTTGGAGATAATACAGTAACATTAACCGTTATTGATAATAATAACAACTCATCTTCAGGAACTGCAATAGTAACTGTAGAGGATAATGTTGATCCAGATGCTGTGTGTCAAGACATTACTGTTCAATTAGATGCTAATGGTTATGTGAGTATTATTGGAGACGATGTAGATGGAGGCTCGACAGATGCTTGTGGTATCGCTTCTTTTGAAGTGTCACCATCAGAATTTGGTTGTGACGATATTGGAGATAATACTGTCGAATTAACCGTTACCGATAATAATGGTAATCAGAGTACGTGTTTTGCAGTAGTTACGGTTGAAGGTGTTATTCCTGTGGTCACTATTACACAGAGTGATTTACCTGAATTATGTCAAGGTGCATTTATACTATTAACAGCCAATACAGCAACTGCTGAAGAGGCTATAGCTTACGATTGGACTAATGGAGAGACCACTCAAACAATTGAGGTGTCTGCCGATGGTACGTATGGAGTTACTGTAACGTCAGCTACAAATTGTACAACCTTTGCGGAATATACAGTTACTGGATTCGACCTTGGATCATTAATTTCAGCGTATACTATAATAGCTGCAGATGAAGTGTATCTACATGGTAATAATCTTGTGCAGTCTGGTGGTGTAGGAGCAATGAATCCTAATTCCGGAAATATTAAATTGCATCAAGCAAGTACGATTGTCGATTTCGGTCAGGCTGTTTCTTTTGATTTAAATCAAGGCAGTACTATTGGTACACAGATTTATGCAGCAGCGAATCCAACAATTCCGGCATTTGTTTATAATACATTATCTAATGCTGGTAGTCCAGATGCAACAATTGGTAACAATCAAACACAAACTTTAACAGGGTCTGTTTATGATGTTGTAACAGTTAATAGTGGTGCGACAGTAACCTTCTCTCAATCGGATGTGTATATCAATGAACTAAAAACCTTCCAGAATGCAACGATAGAATTTGCAGGATGTGCAAATGTGTTCATTAATGAGAAATTTATGTTGGCTCAAAATGGAGTTATTAATGCAGATGGAAATAATGTAGTATTCTTTGTTGATGCTGATGTTCAAATTGAAAAAGGATCAGATGTAAGAGCACGTATTCATGCCATTAATAATGAATTACTTGTTAAAGGAGAAAATGGAAATGGAAATACTATGGGTGAACCAACGTATATGACAGGAATCTTTATTGCAAATAAAGTACATGGTAATAAAAATGTAATCTGGAATGCAGATTCATTATGTGATCCATGTCCAATTTCTGGTTCACTTGCTCCAGAATCTTCTTATCCAGAAGATACTAACTTAAGATTAGATATTGAAGTGGTGGCATGGCCTAACCCTTCCGATACATATTTTAATGTAAGATTGAAAACAGCAGTGAGTACAAATAAAGTTCAAATGCAGGTTTTTGATATGAATAATAGATTAGTACATTCTAGCTCATTTGATTACGATGAAACATATCGTTTCGGGAACAAACTAGATGGAGGTGTTTATATTATCAAAGTAACGCAGTCTGGTAAAGAGGAATCTGTAAGAGTCATTAAGTACTAAATACATTAATATTTAATTTTATAAAACCCTTCAGGAAACTGGAGGGTTTTGTTTTTTATATGAATGCTTTAAAAAGGGTTCAATTTCTTGAAACCCTTATAAGTAGTATTGACATCGACAAGATTCAAACTAGTAACCTTTAGAGCCGTAATCAAGTGTTTTATTTAAATTTAATTAGTTTATAAGTTTAATAAATTCTATTATTGAAACCCATAAATTAAGTGTTCAATTATTTTATATTAAATTTATACCTAAACTTAAGAGCAATGAAAAAAATCACATTATTAACACTACTTTCTATTTTATTAGTTTCCTGTGGTTTATCTAACGAAGAACAAATGCTTTACGATTATCAAAAACAAGGTATGTTAGAAACTCTAAATATCGACATTGAAGATTTAAATTTTAATATAATTAGTGTTAAAAAAGTAAAAGAAATTAAATCAAGTGATAGTCTTGTTGTTCTTCAAAAATATTTTGATGAAAACAAAAATAAAAAAATTGAACAGATGCTAGAACAAATAGATTTTTATAATGAGACTCTTGCCAAAACTAAAGAAGATTTGAAGAGTACTAAATTTGAGTCAATGAAAGAGCTTTATAATGAAAATATTGAGAGATATGAAAAAGAAATTGAAAGTTTTAAAGGTGTAATTGATTTATACAATGGAGATTGTAAAGGCACATTTTTAGAGCCTGTTTTGTTTCAGATTAATGAGTATAAGAAAGAGCCTAATAAGATACTGTCTAATAAATATAAAGGAGAATATTCATTTGAAAACCCATTACTTAATAATATAAAACAAACATTCACTAAATATTATTATACTAATTCGGATAGTACAAGATTTATTAAAAGTGAAGATGTTGAATGAGCAGCTTATTTATTTTTAATGGCAGTAAACACACCAAAAGGAAGTTTTATCTATTGTCTAGGAAAGTTAATCAGTTAACTGCTTAATTAAATCTATTATAGCGTTAGGCTAATTTTATGTTACCTACAATTTCTTAGCTATTAAAGAATTACACTATATAAATTTGTGGTTAATTAGGGTATTTAATACACATTATAGAAAAAGCCCCGAATAATCTGATTTATTCTGTAGCTACAATACCGTCATGAAGGATAATATCCTTTTGTGTCACAAATATCCCATCTACTTTTTTAAGCTTTAAAATTCTACTTGGATCACCTTTTTTGGTCATTCGTTTACGGCAATGCTTAGTAAGTAAAGGATCTTCATCAAAAAGGAACGACGTAATTTGATATTCTGATTTTGAAGGTTCCTTTATAATGGGAAATAATTGTTGTAATTGATTGTAACGTCTGTCATTTCCAGGTACATATGTATAAAAGGTATAATGGCCTTCTGCATCAGTTTTTATCCAACCTCTATTATGTACATATCGCTTGTCATTTAATATTCTTAGATCAAAATCACCATGTTCGTCTGCTTGCTCGATATATAGGACGACATCTTTGGCAGGTGTTACACCATCACTTTTATATATAATCCCTGATATTTTAAGCTTATTCTCTTTTGACCCAAAACCAGGAATAGTATCCATATTATTGAGTTTGAGTTCTTTATAATCGTAAATTGGACTACGCTCTATATAATTTTCTGACTGGATTTTCGAAACCTCCTGAGACTCTTGTGCGTAAATAGAACCATTATTGTGCGTAAAAAAAGAAACTAAGCAAAAAATAATATAATTTTTCATGTGGTTTAACATATGGGGTTTACCCAAAATTCAGGAAAATAAACCATAAAAAGCTAAAAGTCTTATGAATGAGCAAATTTTTCGTTATAGTGTTAGCTGTAGTCAAAAATATCGGTAAAATACATAGTGGAAGCATCAAAGCTTATGCTTATTTAAATAATATTTTTTTTAGTTGACAACAAAAACAACAAGTATATATCTTATAATTAGGGAAATACTAGAAAAATTATTGGTGTATTTTGTAGGTTATTTGGAGGACAAGCATTCGGCGCTTCATCGTTAAAATATGCATTTAAACAAAAAAATAAGCAGTTTGTCCAAAAAAAAAGCAGTTCATAGATTAAAAAAGTTAGTAAAAAAGTTGTTTTTTTTTAAAAAATGTATAGATTTGTTTTCTAAAGCCCATAATAAGATTTAAAATGAAAACTAAAACCACTTTAATCAGCATTATTTTTTCCCTGGTAATATGTATAGGTTTCTCACAAAAAAAGAAAGCGCCTAAATATATGATTGATGGTAAAGTAAATATTACTAAATACCATAATTATGAAGATTTGAGTAATATGCCCAAAGGGAAATTACTTGAATTGTATAGTGAGCGTATTGAAGTAATTGTGAATATATTACCAAATATTGCATTTGCTACCAAGCCTGGTGTAACCATGGCGAATTTAGGAATTCCTGAAACTAAAGATAATATAAAGGCTTTAGAAGCCAATCGTAAAGCTTCAGTAGAATATTTTAAAAGTACAATTGAATTCCAGAAGAAGGTATTGCCTTACTCAGATACACGTGATTTAATTGCTGCAATATTATTTTATGAAGATACACTGAAGTCTTTGCATAATTATAATTATTTTAAGACAGATTAGTATTATTTTTCAATAATCTTAATAGAAAGCCTTAACTTAGTTTGTTAAGGCTTTTTTAATTTCTCAAGGCTTTATTTCAAATTAACGGCATATTGATTCTTGCATTTTGCATTTTAAAAACTATAAATTCATCATATTTGTAAGAAAATAAGACAAGATTATGCATTTCATCGAATATATTTGCACTTCATAAGATATATTCTTATTTTTGATACATTAATAATGTCCTAAACAATCTATTAAAACTAAACCATTATGAAGACGATAAATTTTGCATTTCTAATTCTAGTTATTTTTTTAATTGGAGGCGGTAATTTGTTTGCTCAACAAGAAAAGGGAATAATTGGTTATGATAACTGGCTGAACCCTTGGGCTGAATTTCGCCCTAATAAAGTAGAATATGAAAAACCAACGCAAATTCTAAGTGGTGATATTTCCAGTGATACTAAATTATACAAAAGAGATACTTATTTGTTACTTGGTGATGTCTTTGTTACAAATAATGCAACACTTACCATTGAGCCTGGTACAGTTATTATTGGCGATTTTAAAACTAAAGGTTCGCTTACCATTAGTAAAGGATCTAAAATAATAGCCAAAGGGGTATCTACAGATCCAATTATTTTTACATCAAGCAGAGAAGTAAAAAAACCAGGAGACTGGGGAGGTATTTTTATTCTTGGTGACGCTCATACAAATAAATTTGATGGCGATGCATCATTAGATTATGGACTTCTACCTTCAGCAGCAAAGAACATTAGTTACGGTGGTGATAATCCAGACGGTAACTCTGGTATTTTTAGCTATGTGAGAATTGAATACGCAGGAAAAAGAACGAAGAATTATGGATATTTTAATGGACTTACCTTAGCAGGTGTAGGTCAAGAAACCACAATTGACAATATAATGGTAAGTTATTGTGAAGGCAACTCATTTAACGTATTGGGTGGAAAAGTAGTCTTAGATAAGTTGGTTTCTTTTAGATCTAGTATAAACGACTTCGAATTTAATTATGGTACGCAATGTAGTATAACTAATTCTTTAGCCATAAAAACACCTTATGTATCTGGTGCTCAGTCATCAAAATGTATTAATCTACTGGCCTATGATTTAAAAGAAGAAGCAGATATGTCTATATCGCAAACGGCTGTAATTGCAAAAAACTTAACATTAGTGAATATTAGTAATGACCTTGATTACGATATTAAAGTTGGACTTGTAAATGAAGCTATATATATAGGAGAGAATACATCTTTTGCAATTGACAAAAGCGTAATTTCTGGTTTTAGTCCAGCCGTAATTCTTGATGAGAAAATAAAATTGAATGAACCAAATTTAGAAAAACTTAAACTTACCAGTACCTATTTCAATAATTGCAATGGGAATATATTTAGAAACGGATTTAGCAATAATGAAGATCTAGAAAATTGGTATGGTAATAGGTCTTTTAATAATGTATATTCAAAAGGACCAGATTCTGAAACTTTTATCGATTCTAAAAATGGACGACGTCCAGATTTTCGTTTAAGAATCAATAAAATTATGGCTTCTAATAATGATTAAGTTGCAGTTGATGGTTTAGATTCTAGACCCTATTTATAAATTCTTATTTAATCCATTATTCTCTCATTTTAGAAACAAAATAAAAAGATATTTTAAAAAAGTTACACTATTTGAATAGAAAATTACACCCCAAACCAAAATGAAAAAGATAGAATGTACAAATAAACTCTTCTTAGGTATTTGTTTTTTTGTTCTTGTTATACAAGAACCAATTAAAGCCCAAATAGTTATCGGTACGCCTAATTTAGGGTTTACCCAAGCGTGTGCAAATGAATCTTTTAACAACTATAATACGACATTTGTTTTCTCTCCAGTAGAAAACTTAACTATAGCAAACCAATTTATAATTGAACTCTCCGATGCTAATGGAGATTTTACTGCACCAATTGTTGTTTTTACATCTGTTGCAGGAGCTGTAACTGAATCGCCTGCTACTTTAAATTTTTCTTTGCCTATAACAACGGCTGGAGAAAATTATAGAGTACGTATTAAAAGTACCTCTCCAGTTGCAACAAGTTCTAACTCTGTAGCTTTTGCAGCATATTATAAAGTTCATAATGAGCCCTTTACGATTAACAACTTAGTGTCTACAGGTGCTTTTTGTACTGGTGGAAGCTATTTGTTAAGCATTGATAATCCTGGTACAGGTTCAAATGATTCACCGTTAAACTATCCTTCACTTACTTTTAATTGGTTTAAAGAAACAGGAACTACAACGGCAGTTTTTGTAGCGGAAGGCTTTACTTATTCTGTAAGTGATGAAGGTACCTATTTTGTTGAAACTAATTATGGAATATGCACGTCAGATTCATTTTCAAATCGAGTTACTATAAGTGAAGTTTCTTCAGGTAATGTTGATGCTGGTATATCATCGAGTTTAGGTAATCCATTTTGCCCTAGTCAAGGCGTAACTACTTTAAGTACTATTGGAGGCAATAGCTACCAATGGTTTCAAGATGGTGTTGCAATTCCAGATGCTACAAATCAAATGTATCAAACCATTTGGTCTGGAACATATACTGTACAAGTTGACTTAGGAGATTGTTCTACTTCAGGTTCAATAGAGCTTGAAAGTGAACTGTTTGATGCTGATATCAATGTTTCAGAATTCAATATAATTGGTGAGGGAGAAACACTCTTTGTTGAGGTGACAACTACTGCAAATGACCCTGAGTTTGAATGGTATTTTAATGGTGTACTGATAGCTGGTGCTACGGAAGATAATCTCGAAGTCACAGAATATGGTAATTATAAAATAACCATAACCGAAAACTCTGGCTGTACTGGATTAAGAGAATTTTTATTTGAAGTCAGGGAGTCTTTTCCAGATGTAGATAAAATACCAAATGTCATTAGTCCTAATGGCGATGGGATTAACGACACTTGGGTAATTCCAACAAAATATGTAAACGGCACGAACACAGAGGTTACAATCATGTCTAATAGTGGAAAAATAATGCTAAAAACTAATGATTATCTCAATAATTGGCCTGAGAATGATTTGGGTTTTTCAAGTACCAATCAGGTGTTTTATTATATAATTAAAACGATTACTAACGATACCAAAAGGGGATCAATAACAGTATTAAAATAATATGAAAACACAAATTTTGGTTTTAATATTATGTATCTGTGCCATACATTTTTTCTTCGCTCAAGAAGATAATGGTGTGGTTGCATTTCAATTGCCTGTTAGGAACTCACTAACATTCAATCGATATGCAATAAATCCAGCATTCAGTTTTGTAAGGGAACAAAATAAATATATAAGTTTTTTCAATAAGCGAGAATGGGTTCAGTTTGAAGATGCACCACTCACTTATTTAGCAAGTTACTCAGGAAGATTTGCAGAAAACATTGGAGGGGGAGTAAGTTTATTTCAGCAAAATTATGGTATTCTAACTACGTTTGGGGGTGTTTTTAACTTTGCCTATAATGCTAGGTTAGCTAGAGAAAGTAATCTTACTTTTGGGCTTAATATTGGAGCATATAAAAGTGGAATCAATACAGGTAAGGTAATTACAAATATTGATGATCCTTCTTTACAAAATGTTCCTAATAACTTCTTACTTACAATAAACCCAGGAATCAACTATGGTTTAGCTTTCTTCGATTTTGGTATATCTGTTAATAATTTAGTGGCTTACAATTTTAAATCCTCAACACTTATAGAAGATAATCCAGAACATGGCATTCAAGCTCATATTATGTATACAGGATATATGAATAATAGAGGGTTTTTTGATCAAGCCAAGTTTTCGAGTCTTATAAGATCAGAATTTAAAAAAGATGAAACAATCATTTCAGCCATTGCAATGCTTACAGTTCCAAAAGGTATATGGGCACAGGCAGGTTATAATACTTTATATGGATTATCTGGTGGTATTGGTCTTAATATAACAAGAGAGATTGCTATTGAATATAATTTTGAGAAAGCCATGGGTGATTTAATAGAGTTTGGATCGTCTCATGAAATTACGTTGGCGTATAGGTTTAAAAGCAAAGAAAGATATTATTACAGTAGTGATGATGAAGTAGTTGGTTTAATTTCTAAGGATAAGAAAAAACAACCTGCTTCAAAAATTTCTAGAGAGAAAGCTGAAGCCAATCGAAAATTAGCAGCAGATAGAAGAGCTAAGATTATAGCTCAACGAGAAGCAGAACAAACGGCTAAGGAAAAAGCTGAAGCTCAAGCTAGACAGTTAGCAGAACAAACAGCTAGGGAAGAAGCTGAAGTTCAAGCTAGACAATTAGCAGAACAAACAGCTAGGGAAGAAGCAGAAGTTCAAGCCAGACAATTAGCAGAACAAACG
>Ga0190293_1000529_pt1 | contig 13609 bp, 16 predicted proteins | sample 48693001_MG_FD_161671 | JGI IMG/M metagenome (GOLD analysis project Ga0190293, IMG submission 161671) | Hydrothermal vent microbial mat bacterial communities from Southern Trench, Guaymas Basin, Mexico - 4869-30-0-1_MG | ecosystem: Environmental > Aquatic > Marine > Hydrothermal vents >... | reverse complement strand
AACGTTAAAACAAATTCCGCCACCGGTTCGTCACCTGATATTTCAGGAACGGTGGCGGTTATTTTTAACGGCATGTTTACCCTTTCGCCTGTTTTAGTTGCTTCATCTATTAATAATTTTACAGCTAAACCATCATTACAGGTAAAATGCGTGTCTCCTTCCGGGCGTTTTAAAAATTCCGCTTTAAAATCTTTAAACACCAATGAAATATTTCTGCCACTTTTTTTTATTAAATCCATTCCTAATACACCACCTGCCACATCGGCTCCAATAGCCAAAGTACCAAAATACATTGATTTAAGATGATTTCTATTTCTACGCTTAAATGGTATTTTTATTACAGTAGTTTCATTAGTTAATTTTATAACAGAAGGTCTACAATAAAATATTAACGGTACTTTTTTTAAACCAAATAATCTAATAAACCATGTAGCTTTAATTTCTTTTGATATAATACTCATTGCATCTTAATCCATTCTTTAAATTCTAATAAATTATGAAAAACTTCTTTCCCTGATGATAACAACCTATCATAAGTAGCATGACCTTTGGCAATTAATATACATTCTGTGCCTATTTCATTGGCTACCTCCACATCATGCAATGTATCACCAATTAGCAATACTTCTTTTGGATTAAGATTCAATTCATCAATCCATGCTTTACCTGCAGCTAATTTACTATTCGCATAATGATCAGATAAACCGGTAACTCTTATAAAATAATCTTCTATGTTATGAAATTTCATTAAACTATCCAACATTTGTTGTTTAGCGGCAGAAAGCAACGATTGCGAAATTTCACTTACTTTTAAATATTGTAAAACATCTATCGCGCCTTTTTGCATTTTTACTTTATACATACGTTTAGTGTATTCTTCAATGAATTCGGTACCAATTATATTGAAAGGAGTTTTATCAAAATCAAATCCAAGTTTGTTATAATAATCAATTACGGGAAAACTAAATAATTTGAGATATCTCTCTTTATCAACTTTCGGTAAATCATATTTCTCTAATAATATATTGATGGCTTTAATTGACAACCAATTATCATTTAATAATGTACCATTCCAATCCCAAACAATGTGCTTAATATTCATAGATAGACAGTATTTCTGCTTTTAGTATAATTATTGATAAGTTTAACTATCATGATATTACAAATATGATAGATATTAATACACTAACAGAAAAATTGAAAATCAGTTGCCAAAATAATTTGCCTGGTGAAATCGCTCAAAAAGCGATGTTAGCTAAACCACGTAATAAAATTAAGTTCCCGAATTCAGAAGAACACGCAATCCCATCGGCAGTATTAATACTATTATATCAGGAAAATGATGATATTCAATTTATTCTCACAGAACGCACAAATGAAGTTCAACATCATAAAGGACAAATCTCTCTCCCCGGCGGGTCATGGGAGGAAGGTGAACAATTACATGAAACTGCAATGAGAGAGACTGAAGAAGAAATCGGAATACCGATGGAAAATATTGAAATCATCAGTGAATTGACTCCTCTTTTTGTAAGCGTAACCGGATATATTATTCACCCCTTTGTAGGATTTATAGATGAAAAACCAACCATTTTCCCGAATTCAAGTGAAGTCAGTAATGTTTTCACGGCAACAATTTCCGAACTACTAAATCCTATCAATACCAAAACTGAATTATGGACAATTAGAGATACACCGGTTGATGTCCCTTTATTCAAATTTGGCAAATACAAAGTTTGGGGCGCAACAGCGATGATACTCTCAGAATTTAAACAATGTATTGAGGGTGTAGTTTGAATAAAATCGGAATTGACTTAGGTGGCACTAAAATAGAAGGAATTATGATTAATAGTTCGGACGAAGTTATTGAACGCAAACGCATCCTAACAAAGCGAGAAGATGGCTATACGAGTATTGTTGAGCGAATAGTATCATTAATAAAAGACTTGCAAAATATTTCTAAAAAAGATAGGTCCATCGGTATTTGTACACCCGGAGCAATATCTCCGCAGACAGGACGGATAAAGAACAGCAATACGCTTTGCTTAATCGGACAACCGTTAAAAGAAGATATTGAACAACAAATAAATCATCAGATTAAAATGGATAATGATGCAAATTGTTTTGCGATGGCAGAAGCAAAATTAGGTGCAGCCCAAGGTCATAATGTTGTATTTGGTGTAATTATTGGTACTGGCGTTGGCGGAGGCATCGTTATAAATGGTAAAGTTCATCAGGGACGGATGGCTATCGCAGGTGAATGGGGTCATCATACTTTATACCCAAATGGAAAGCAATGTTATTGTGGCAATAAAGGCTGCGTAGAAACTTATATCAGCGGACCATCTTTGGAGAGGCGCTGGACAGAACTAACTAGGGAGACTAAATCGTTACGCAATATAATCGCTGAAGCGGAACAATTATCGAGCAATAAAGAAAAATTATATTTAAAATGGAAAAGTGAATTTATCAGTAATTTTGGAATAGCATTGGCCAACGTAATAGATATTTTAGATCCGGATGCAATTGTTTTGGGGGGCGGTGTTTCTAATATCGATTTTTTATATAATGAGGGCATTGAATCTGTCTATAAAAATGTTTTTAGTGAACAGGTAGATACACCAATTTTAAAGAATAAATTAGGTGATTCAGCGGGTGTATTCGGTGCTGCATATTTATAATAGGAGTAAAAATGGAATTTAGCAGGTGGTTGAACTCTTTGGGTTTCGTTGAGTTTTTAACATTATTAATATTATTAGGATTGGCTGCGTATTTAGCAAATTTAAGTTTTTTAATGTTTAAAAATTGGTATGACAATAAACAAAAAGATAATCCCTTCGCAGAAGAAATTCGAAAAAGCCCATTTTTATTAGTAGGTATCACAATTCCCTTTCTGTTAATTCTCTATGGAATATTATATCGGCATTTACATGCCTTAATAGATAAAATATTCTAACCCTATCACAAAATATTTAAAAATATAATAAGACAACCTTTTACAGATATTTTTGTCAAAGATATATTTACAACTAAAATTTACCTGAGGAATATATGCGCAATCTGATATTAATGATGATAATTGCAAATTTTGTACACGCTCAATCAGAGGTGTTTAATCCTGAAAATTATCGAAATAGGGAAGTAACGGCAGTCAAATTAGAACAACCCTTACAAATTGATGGAATTTTAGACGAATCTCTATACTCTACAAAAACCAACGATACTTTCATTCAGATTGAACCGAATAATGGTGTTGCCGGAACAGAAGATACAGAATTTTGGGTAGGCTACGATGATAATGCACTGTACATTGGTGCAATGATGCACGATAGTAATCCTGACTCTATTATAGCTCGAATGAGTAGACGCGATCCCAACGGCGAAACCTCTGATTTGTTGTATATGGTAATAGACTCATACCAAGATAAACGTTCAGGATTCTGGTTTGGGATCAACCCCGTAGGATCTATTGCAGATGGTACGGTATCGAATGACAATAATTTTGATGACTCTTGGGATGGAATTTGGGATGGTCAAAGCAAAATTAATGGAAATGGTTGGAGCTCTGAAGTGAAAATTCCATTCTCACAATTAAGATTTAACAAAGCCATTGAAAATATTATGGGAATAGGAATCGGCAGACGCATACATAGAAGAAGCGAAATGGATTTATTTACCTATATTTCTCGCGAAGAATCAGGCATGGTTTCACATTTCGCAACATTAAGAGGAATTAAAAATATTCAACCGCCCAAAAGATTAGAGATGACTCCGTATATTACAGGAAATTATGGTATTCTAAAGACAGAAGATGAAAATCCTTTTTATAATGGAAAAGATACTAATATTAATATTGGAACCGATTTAAAAATTGGGATTGGCAATAATCTTACAATTGATGCAACTATAAATCCGGATTTCGGTCAGGTAGAAGTAGATCCATCGGTAATTAATCTTTCTGCTTTTGAAACATTTTATCAAGAGAAACGTCCATTTTTTATTGAAGGTGCAGGTATTTTTAGATTTGGAGTTGGTGGTCCTACAAATCGAATGAACTTTGGGACGATGGAACCTACGTTCTTTTACAGTCGTCGAATAGGTAGATACCCTCAAGGTGAGACAGATGGAGATTGGGTAAAAATACCTTCGGCTACTTCTATCCTCGGAGCCACAAAAATTAGCGGTAAAATCACAGATAGTTGGGCAATAGGCGGAGTTTCTGCTATAACACGTAGGGAATATGCAAATGTAAAAATTGATGATAAAAATTCTGAAGTTGAAGTGGAACCACTTACTTCTTATAATCTATTTAGAACATTAAAAGAATTTAACCAAGGACGGCAAGGACTAGGATTAGTCGCCACATATGTTGACCGAAATTTTGATGATAAAGAACTAAAAGATTATCTATCAGAAAATAGTACCGTAATAGGTATAGATGGATGGACATTCCTTAATCATGAGAAGGATTGGGTGATTGGAGGTTGGCTGGGATATTCAAATATTAAAGGTAGTACAGATTATATAAATGATTTACAGCAAAGTTCAGCACGTTACTATCAACGTCCAGATGCCAATCATGTTAAGCTCGACCCCGATCGTATAAAGCTTGATGGATTTGCAGGAAAAGTCAATATAAATAAAGAAACGGGCAAATGGAATTTTAACTCTGCAATTCAATTTGTATCACCTGGATTTGAAAATAATGATATGGGCTTAAATTTTAGTGCTGATAAGATAAACAAACATATTTCATTTGGATATAAGTGGCTTGAGCCTGGTAAAATATTTCAAACAGCATCTCTAAATGCTGCATACATGACCAACCATAATTTTGCAGGTGACAAACTAAGTGAAATGTTATTTCTAATGGGTTTTGCAAGATTTAATAATTTTTGGATGGCTAATGCAATTGCTGGGATCGGTCCCAGAACTTTAAGCGATCAAGCATTACGGGGCGGACCGTTGGTTACCTCACCATCAGGAATGTGGTCAAGACTCCGCGTAAGAACCGATTCAAGGAAATCTGTTATTATGGGATTAGGAGGAAACTATCAACAATCTGAAAAAGGAAACTATTCCGCCCATTTTTCTCCAGAAATCGAATTAAATATTGGAACAAGATTACGTTTGCAAATCGAGCCGGGATTTAATAGAGAACGTCAAATTGACCAATATATTGATTCTTTTGACGATGAAACAGCTATAGAAATGCTAGGTTGCCGTCATATCGTGGCTCAAATGGATCGGGAAACAGTATCAGCCGAATTGAGGATTGATTACACTTTCACTCCGAAGTTATCTTTTCAAGCATATTTTCAACCATACATGACTGTGGGATCATACTCACGATTCAAGGAATTTAAAGAACCAAAATCATATGATTTTGTTGAATACGGAAAAGATAATAATACTGAAATAATTAACGACGGTGATAATGGATATGAATTATATCCAAATGGCCAAAATGGAGATTCTTTTTATATTGACAATCCTGACTTTAATTATAAAGCACTTGTAGGTAGCGCAGTATTGCGATGGGAATTCCGTCCTGGCTCTACACTTTATTTAGTTTGGACACGAAATGGATCAGACAATCAAAATCCTGGTAATTTCAGTTTTAATCGAGATTTGAAAGATATGTTTAAAGCAGATGCTGATAACGTCTTTGCACTTAAAGTAACCTACTGGTTCGGAAAATAATTTCTGTTAATATTAACCATCAATTATAATGAAACCCTCAAGGTTTGACAAACCTTGAGGGTTTTTAAAGAATATATTTATATCAGATTCAAATATGTTAATATCATCAATCCTAACGGAATTGTAATTGATGATGCCAGCGTAGTTGTTAAAACTATATTACCCGCTATTTCTCCGTGCGGAGTCATAGCATCAGCTAAAATGAAACTAACTATAGCCGTGGGGCAGGCAAATAATATAAAGATTATTTCTAAATCAATACCCGAATAACCAAAATAATAACCGATTATAGTCGCAATTAATGGCGCGACAATTAGTTTTAATATTGACGCACCTAAAGTCATCAAAGATGTTTGTTGCAAATACTTAATCCGTAAAGTACCGCCAACGCCAATCAAAGCTAATGGAAGTGTAATCGCAGCTATATAATTACCGGTACTAATCAAAACATTTGGCATTGGAATCTGCATTAAAGAGATAATAATCGCTGTTACTGCTGCGACAATTACAGGATTTAATGCAATTGATTTAATCATCTCGATCATGACTTTACTTCGCTTTTCTCTACGATCAGAAATTGTTAACGCAATAACGGATAGCACATTATCTAACGGTACTAAAAAAGTTAAGATCATAACAGTTTTCGATACAGCTTCATCACCAAATAAGTTCATTATTAACGCCAAACCGAGAATTACATTATTGGGTCTGAAACTACCTTGGATGAATACTCCTCTACCATTCCCTCTTTTGATAAATATCTTTGCAATCAACCAACTGAGAAAAATAATAATAAAAATGCCTCCGTATACTATAACTATTATTTTAATATCAAACACATTATTAAAATCCACTACAGCCAATTTTAGAAAAATCAGTACAGGAAGTGTTACATTAAATACAAATTTAGTTAATTGCTTGATGAATGATTCTTGGATTACTCCAATTTTTCGAAGTAACCACCCTACTATCACTATTATGAATATTGGGCTAACTGTATTAATGATGAATAGTGTATTATTCATTGGGATTAGTATTATTATTACCAAACGATTTTATTTTGCGTTTAATATACATAAAAGGGGAAAAGTAATTATATTTATTATAGTATTCTTTGCCTGCCCAAGCAATCCCTAAGATTAACAGGAACCACGAAAATATATATACAATGACTGATACATCTCTGATAAATTCATTAGTAAAATAGTAAACAATTGCCACTTGAGTTATTATCCCAAGTATCATACTTGATATAATAAATACAATACCAATGTATAATTTTGTCGGCGAATTATTTTTTCCCCCGTTTGTAGTCTTATCAGGTGGCTTTGTATCACACATTATATTAATCGGATATATATAAGGAAAATAAGAGTTGAAAAAATACGCTATTTTTTGCTTCTTACCTTTTTACTTAACGCTTTCCACATCAATTTAGGTACTTTTTCTAATTCATTGAACTCGCCGGCTCCTTGTAGCCATTCCCCTCCATCAATGGTAACTACCTCTCCATTAATGTAACTTGCACCATCGCTCACTAAATATGAAGCTAAATTGGCAAGTTCGCTGTGCTCACCAAATCGCCTTAGCGGAATCCTATCTCTCATCTTTTTCTCGATTCCTAATCCGGGTGGTGCCAACCGTTTCCATGCTCCCTTTGTTGGAAATGGCCCCGGTGCAATTGCCACGTGCCGTATTCCGTATTTTGCCCACTCCACGGCAAGTGACCTTGTTATTGCCAAAACTCCTGCTTTCGCTGCAGCCGATGGTACAACATAACCCGATCCGGTCCATGCATATGTTGTAACTATATTTAAAATTGTACCTTTCTTGGCTTTCATCATTTCTTTGCCAACTGCTTGTGTAAAATTAAATGTACCATTCAAAACAATATCTACTATTACTTTAAAACCACCGGGTGATAGCATTTCTGTTGGACTTATAAAATTTCCTGCCGCATTATTAATTAATATTTCAATTTTGTCAAATTTTTTGATTGTTTTGTCCACCACATTTTGTACTTCATTCGGTTTGCGGACATCACAGGCGATTGGCAATACTTGGGCTCCTGTTTCTCTAAGTTCAATCGCTGTAGCATCCAGAATTTCTTGCTTTCTACTTGTGATTACCAAATTTGCACCGAGCTCTCCGAAGCGTGTAGCCATTGATTTACCCAATCCGGTTCCACCACCGGTAATTATAATAGTTTTATTTTTTAATAAGTCTTCTTGAAACATTTTTCACCTTTTATTGATTTCTAATATCCATGAATTTATTAATATTCAATTATAATGCCGTTAATCATTATTTGTATATCACAAACTTGTGAATCGTTCACACTTCTAGTAAATTTATAATATATTATTTATGACAATCATACTCTCCAAAGGATTCGCGTGCCAAAAGTAAAAAAGAAATTATTCGTAATTGATACAAATGTGATTTTACATGATTCGAGTTGTATTTCAAATTTTGAGGAACACGATGTAGCTATTCCAATTACTGTTTTAGAGGAAATGGACGTTTTTAAACGCGGCAATGAAATGGTAAATTTTCACGCACGCGATTTTCTTAGAACATTAGATAAGCTCACCGGAGATGTTTGGATTGAGGATGGTGTCTCTCTTGGTTCAGGAAAGGGCAATATTAGAATTCATGTTGATCATGAAAACAATAATCCGCTAAAATCAATTTTTTATGAAAACATTCCTGATCACCGTATTCTTTTTAGTACATATAATCTAACCAAAAAGATTACTGATCGAGATGTAATTTTAGTATCAAAGGATACGAATCTACGGATGAAGGCCAAATCGGTCGGTTTAACCGCGCAAGATTACACAACCGATAAAGTCGAAAGTATTGATAAAATCTATACCGGATTAAGACTTATTGAAGATTTACCTAGTGAAACTATCGATACAATATATGAAAAACCATTTTATATCGAATCAGATAAAATTCCACAAATTGATAACCCTATTCCTAATCAAAATTTTATTTTACGAAATAGTCAAAAATCAGCTTTAGTAACTTATAATCCTTTCGAGAAACACTTTGAAAGAGTTGATAAAAAACCTGCATATGGAATCATACCGCGCAATGCTGAACAATCATTTGCCTTGCAAGCACTGTTAGATCCCAAAATTCCATTAGTTTCCATCACAGGTAAAGCAGGGACCGGCAAAACAATATTAGCGTTGGCAGGTGCTTTACAAAATCGTCAAAATTATCGTCAAATTATGTTAGCGCGGCCAATTGTTCCTTTGAGCAATCGAGATATCGGCTATTTACCTGGTGATATCGAATCTAAAATTAATCCATATATGCAGCCACTTTATGATAACCTTACTGTGATAAAGCATCAATTCAAGCAAAATGATGAGAACTTTCAGCGTGTAAGTGAAATGCTTGAAACTGAGAAATTAGTTATTACGCCATTGGCGTATATTCGAGGTCGGAGTTACCAAAAAGTTTACTTTATTGTAGATGAAGCTCAAAATCTTACTCCACATGAGATAAAAACGATTATCACACGTGCCGGCGAGGGAACTAAATTTGTTTTTACGGGAGATATTCATCAAATTGACCAACCATATTTAGATAGTCTTTCTAACGGACTAACCTACTTGATTAATAGAATGGTGGGACAATCCATATTTGCTCACATTACTCTCGAAAAAGGGGAAAGATCGGCTTTAGCGGAATTGGCATCAAACTTATTATAAATAGGAAAGATTATGAATGATACAAATGAACAAAATCAAATTATCTATGAATTAGATTCCGAAGGATTTTACATTTTAGATAAACTGTCCAAATGGAATAAGATTATTGGAATGTTTTTAATTGTAATGGGGATTATATCTTTGCTAGGTATTTTTGCTGATACTTCTAATTTCGCAACTGTATTATTTACAATATTGCTCAGCATATTTATTGTCTATCTTGGTACACGACTAACATCCGCGGCATCGCATCTAAAACATAGTATTTATGAGGAAAGTTCTGATAGTTTAAAAATTGGGATGAATAATCTTAGGCAATATTTTATGATTACAGGAATTGCCTATATCGTCGGGATAGTTTTACTAATTATTATGATGTTCGCTGCTGCGTTTATAGGATTTGATATAGAAGGACTATCTGAATTTTAATTTCCGTCTCCATTAAAAAGGTCTTCTATCTTTTCTTTAATAGTTTTTTCGGCTTTTTCTTTGGCGGCTTCTTCAATTCCTTCTTTGGTCTCTTCGGCGTTTTCTTTACTGCTTGAAATTGTTTCCGTTACGCTATCTTTAATTCCATCAAATGATTTTGGGATGTCCTGACCCGTCCACAATAGATATGCAATATAGATTACAAAAGCAGCAAGGATAATCATTGCCAATTTGAATAATTTCTTGAGCACGCCAAATACAATTAGCACAGCAAATATTACTGCTAAAATCAAAAAGAAAGGATTTTGTAATAAGTTGGTAAAAGTTTCTATCCATCCGTCAAACATTTCTAACCTCTAATATTTTTTTGTAAATTAAATAATTACACAGTTTTATTCTGCAACCAATTTAAAACAAGATTCAGTTGACAAGAAACCAAATTAAATTCATAATATTATTTATTCTTTTCGCTAAAGCGATATCGTTTGGGCAGTCTAAGTATCCCGCTGATACACTTTTAACATCTAAAAATATATCGATAATAAAAAAGTGGGGATTTTGCCAATCGCTGTATTTCAGCGCTTTTCATATAATGCCGATGGACTTAATTGTCAATTTTATCCAAGTTGCAGTAATTATGGCGCTCAAGCAATTGAAGATTATGGGATATTACTGGGAAGTTTTATGGCTGCTGACCGTATTGTACGTTGTAATCCAAGTTCTTTGGAACATTATTTAAAACATGGCAGGGAGTTCCGCCCTACAGATTTACGATTAATTGACCCTGTTCATTTACCACAACCGGTAACGCTGTCGAAATCGCCTGCTTTGGCGGCATCGCTTTCAGCAGTGATACCCGGAACAGGTAGAATGTACGCCGGAAGGTGGTTTGACGGATTTATGGGATTATCGCAATTTTTACTTTATGCCGCCATTACCAACTATGCCTATCAAAAGGATTGGGAAGTAGTAACAGCAATCTCCGTCGGTATTACCTTTATCGTTTACGGCGGAGAGATTTACGGGGCATATCGTACAGCAAAATATTATCAGCCATGATTTACTTAGTGCGTAATAATTAAAACCGCAATTGCAATACCTACTCCGTTAGCAATCATATCGCCCCAATCAAATGGTATTTTTCTAGTTTGCTTATCATTTAATTCTTTGGTAAGCCCCACCAATGCCGCTGAACTAATAGAATATGACAGAGCTTTATTTTCATCAAAGCCTGATTTATTTTCCACAACATATTGACCACTTAGTGTTAGCAAACAACTGACCGCAGCGTGTTGGATTTTATCATATCCAATTGTTTTATGAGGTGTATTTAAACTATCTGTCTCAATAGTTTGAGCAAAACTGATACTAAATATTATTATACTTATTACACTAAATGCTTTCATAATTGGACTATTATTTCATCAGAATTTATCTTATTCAATTGTAAATTTCATTAATACAAATCATTTTGTAGTTAATAATTAGCAATTTTAAAAAGAATAGAATATGGTAAAAATTGGTTATACAACAGGTGTATTTGATTTGTTTCATATTGGTCATCTCAATATCTTGCGGAATGCAAAACTTGAATGCGACCATCTCATAGTCGGAATAACTACAGATGAATTATCACTTAAGGAAAAAGGCAGAATGCCTGTTATTCCTTTTGCAGAAAGGATGGCTATTGTTGAAAGTATTCAATACGTTGATTCTGTTGTCCCTCAAGTAAATTATGATAAAATTGAAGCATGGAATAACTTAAAATTTAATATAATGTTTGTGGGTGATGACTGGAAAGGAACAGAAAAATGGAATAACCTCGATAAGAAATTTTCAAAACTTGGAGTTAAAATTTCATATTTCCCGTACACACATCAAACTTCGAGCAGCAGAATCAGAAGGATCTTAGATTTGATTTATAAAGATAATGAATAGTAATTGGAATTTTAAATATGTCTGGTAATTTAAGATTAACTGGTAAGTTAAATATTACTGCTAAAAAAATGCTTAGTAAGGTTTGTGGCATTCTGGATAAAAATGATATACCGTATGTCCTTGAAGGTGGAACTCTTTTAGGTATCATCAGAGAAAATAGATTATTGCCATGGGACAATGATTTAGATATAACCATAATTGAACAGGACATGAACAATGTATTAAAATTAAGAAGACAATTTTGGTGGGCAGGATATAAACTTCGGTTGAAGATATCAAGAGAAGAAATGCCACATTTCCCAATAGGTTCAGTCCGATTGATTAAAGTTAAAACGAAAAAGTATTTCTTGGCGAGTGGTCTTGGAATTATGGACATCTTTGTTAAGAAAAAAGTTGAAGATAAATATTACTGGCTAGTTGGGAAACGTGATCATGTATTAAAATCTGTCCCGTATCATTTTTATGAAAATTTTACTCGATACAACTTCGAAGGATACGAGTATTCTATCCCAGCTAATTATGAAGATTATCTTACTTATCGTTATGGAGATTGGCAGAAAATAGTAAAGGATTATGATTTTAAAAAAGATGATAATTCTATAGTTGATGATTAACAAGTAGTATTTCTAATCTTCTTATCCCTTTTGATATTGATGGGAAACTCGGTTTATAATCAATACATCTTTGAATTATTATTTCATCAAAATATATCGTTTTCAACTGTAACTTTCATTAATTCAAATCATTTTGGAGACTATTATGAAGTATTTCATACTACTTTTTACAATAATTTCTTTTACCTATTCTCAAGACACTCAGACTTATACTATTATTACAACCGATGGATCTGAAATAATTGGGGATATTATTGAAGAGTCAGATACCGAATATAAAATTGAGACTCCTGCCGGACTGACCGTTGCCATACCAAAAGAAGCTATTTATAAAATGACTGAGTTTACAGGAACAGTTAAAGAAGGTAAACTTTTCCGTCCTGATCCTAATAAAAGTTTATATCTATTCTCTCCATCTGCTTATCCTATTGGAAAAAGTAATAAATACTGTCGAGATTTTTGTGTTCTGTTTCCATCCTTTAATTATGGTCTATCAGATATGTTTTCTGCTCAAGCCGGATTCTTTTGGGCTCCCGGGCTTGATATCGACAAAATTCCAATTATCGGTAGTTTAAAAGCTTCACTTTTTAGCAAAGATAAATTTTCATTTGCTACCGGTGCAATGTATGTTCGTCTTCCTACAATTGAATTTGAGAATAACGACGATATCGATGAAAATATCCACGTAGGTGGCGGATTTCTATTCGTTACAGGAACTTATGGAGACCAATTAAATCATGCTACGCTATCACTTGGTTGGGGCTTTGGTAGAGGAGATGATGAATGGGAAATGATGAGCCGGCCTATTTTTGTCATAGCAGGTAATAAACGTATTACTCAAAACATTGCAATCGTAACAGAAAATTGGATTTGGCCGGAACTTGAAATTGGTTACATGCCATTATCTCTTTCGGCTAGGTTTTTAGGTAAACGAATTGCTACAGATGTGGGAATGGTTTTTACACTTGAAACAATCAGCCGTGGATTACCATTGCCAATAATTAATTTTACTTATCATTTTTAGGGATTAACCATTTTTCTCAAAAAGTACTGTTTTTTCTGTGTCGGGCATAAGCAGGCTCATTGCGGGGGGCCTGCGAGGGGACCCTATTCCTTGTCGAAATGTTTGGAATTACTGTATTTACTGCTTTTACCCTGTGTTGTAGATACTTTATAATATATTATAAAGTGTTATTT
>Ga0190293_1000528_pt1 | contig 13633 bp, 8 predicted proteins | sample 48693001_MG_FD_161671 | JGI IMG/M metagenome (GOLD analysis project Ga0190293, IMG submission 161671) | Hydrothermal vent microbial mat bacterial communities from Southern Trench, Guaymas Basin, Mexico - 4869-30-0-1_MG | ecosystem: Environmental > Aquatic > Marine > Hydrothermal vents > Microbial... | reverse complement strand
GGCCGCTCATGGCCGGAGCCCTTGGCTCCACCTTTGTGGCGGCAAAGTACTGGGAATCTTTTGCAGTTGGCGCGGCACTGGCCGGGATACCTGTTGTAATCGGGGAGAACGTTGTGGGTGTCGACCTGGAATCGGAAATTGATCCTTCACCGGAAAGAAAAGGCAAAATCAAAAAGGCACCGGAACTGGAACGGCGTATTGACAGCTACTTCAGGTATTATGATGGGTATGGTGGACTTTTTGTCCAGCTGAACGTGGAGGATACCCGTAATGGGGTGGCGGAATTTGTCGCCGATAAATATGGAGACAAGTGTATCATCGAGTTGAAATGGGGACAGGGGGCCAAGGATATCGGTGGTGAGATTCAGGTTACGAGTCTTGAATATGCCAAGTTTCTGCAGGACAGAGGCTATGTCGTGGATCCGGATCCCTCACTTCCGGAGGTCCAGCGGGCCTTTGAAACTCGCTCCGTCAAATCGTTTGCCAGACACAGCCGGTTGGGGGGCACGGATCTTTCTACTGTGGAGCAGGTCCGCGAAGACTTCATGAGTTCGGTTGTTTATCTTCGAAGCCTTGGTTTTAATCGGATATCCCTCAAAACCGGTTCCTACGGCATGGAAGAACTGGCCATGGCCATCAAGTTTGCAACCGATGCCAAGCTGGATCTTCTGACCATCGACGGATCCGGCGGCGGTACCGGCATGAGTCCCTGGAACATGATGCAAAGCTGGGGTGTTCCTTCCATAAACCTGCATTCCAAAGCCTATGAATACGCCAATATACTGGCGGCCAAGGGCCACCGGGTGGTGGACATGTCGTTTGCCGGCGGGTTTGCCCAGGAAGATAGTATTTTCAAAGGTCTCGCATTGGGGGCACCATTCACCAAATTGATCTGCATGGGGCGGGCGCTCATGATACCGGGATTTGTAGGAGCAAACATCGAAGGTGCCCTGTTCCCTGAGAAAAGAGGGGATCTCAATGGGCACTGGGCAGAACTTCCCAAGAGCGTTCTGCGGGTGGGAAATGCAGCTACGGAAATTTTTTCATGCTACCATGATGTTGCAAAGAAACTCGGAAAAGATGAAATGGCTCATATCCCCTATGGTGCCATTGCCATGGTTAGCATGGTGGATAAACTTTATGGCGGGCTGCAGCAGCTATTGGCCGGTGCCCGCAAGTTCGACGTCAGGAATATTTCCCGAGGAGAGATTTTTTCAGGGAACCGGGAGACTGCCAAAGAAACCGGTATCGCCCATATGTGCGATGCCAATGATGAAAGTGCAAAGAAGATATTGAACGCCTAAAAAGGCTTTATAGATAACCGCATAAGAAAAAGAGCAACTGTAAACAGCCGGAAGCCCCCTTTTCTTCTGGTCTCACCATAGATAGAGCGAGTTGACTACGGCCCGCATTACGGTTATATGCGCCACTGTTTCGGGGAAAGGCCCAGTTTTTTCATCCGAGTGTAAAGAGACGTTCGTTTCATACCTAACAACTCGGCAGCTCCTTTTGACCCGCCCATTTTACCTCCGGTTTTATCCAGCGTGTACTGGATATACCGACGCTGCAATTCATCAAGAGTGACATCATCGGAAAATATATCATCAAAGGTGAATTTTGGTTTGCATTGAGATAAGAACTCCCAGTGCTCGGAGGAGCCTAACAAGGCGGTTCGTTCCATCACGTTTTTTAATTCCCGAACATTACCCGGCCAGGCATAAGTGCTGAGCTTGGCGTTATCGTCAGTGGTTAACTCGATCCGACGGGTCATGTTTTTTTTACAATAATACTTGAGAAAATACTCTGCAAGCATGACGATATCTTCAACTCGATCCCGCAAAGGAGGCAACTTCAATGGCATGACATTTATGCGGTAGTAAAGATCATTGCGGAATTTGCCGTTGTCTACCTCCCAGGCCAGGTCACGATTGGTCGCAACCAATAAACGAAAATCTACGCTAATTTGAGCCTTTCCCCCAATTCTTGGAAATTTTTGATCATCCAGCACACGAAGGAATTTAACCTGAAGTGCTTGGGGAATCTCGCCTATTTCATCAATAAAAAGGGTCCCTTGGTGTGCCGCCTCCATGCGGCCGATTTTTTGATGATTTGCGCCGGTGAAAGCCCCTTTCTCATAGCCGAACAGTTCACTTTCCAAAAGGTTTTCCGGAATTGTTGACGGATCTATTGTAACAAAGGGGCCCTCACGACGACGACTCATTTCGTGGATCCTTTTTGCTAAAAGTTCTTTACCAACCCCGGTCTCTCCCTGAATATACACGGTAGCTTCTGATGTGGCAATCCGGTCTGCCTGTTTTAAAAGCTTTCGCATAACCGGGCTTGTGAACTTGATATCTTGTCCGATCTGCTCCGACTTATTGTCTAAATCTTTCACCCGCCCTTTTTCTTTCTGTCTCAGCGATTGGAAATAGTGTCTCTGCCAGGATAGGTGCTTTGATATTTCTGTCATAATGCTTTCCAGCACCGGCCCGCTCAAGAAATCAAAGCAGTGAGGGAAATAGATATTATCACAATAGAGTACGCCGGTGCCTAAGTCCTCTACTTTTATCGGGAGGCAGAGGAGGGCATGGTGGGTTCGGAAAATAATTGGCTTACCCTCACGAAAGGATTTTAAAATCAACTTCATCTTGGAGTGAAAGCTCTCTCCGGAAAGTTCATTTTTGCTCAGATTGAGAGATGCTCTCAATTCGAGGCGTGTGGATTTTCCTTCAGCAGACCAAAAGAGAGCGCTGCGTTCGGCCCCAAGAAACCGGTTCATTGTTGATACCAATAAATGCATGGCATATTTCAGGCTTGGCCGGACGAGTAATTGTTTAGCCATTTCATAAAAAAGACCTGTGAGTATAGACAGGTGGTCTACATCCTCCATGTCGGCCTGGTGATCATCCAATAAAAACCTGAGTCCATCCGGAAAGAATCTATCCAAGGAGCCGGACAACCCCTGCCGGGCTTTTTGCGCAAAAACAAGGGCTTCTTTTTGATTGCCCTGATTGAGCTTCAGGGTGGCAAGTGCTATCCTTGTCTTTGCTACTTGAAACGGGTCACCTGTGGAGTTGAGTAATGTTTCACTGGCCAGGAGATCTTTCTCAATTACCTCCCTGTCTGTCCCTTCGTGCAACCGCTTCTCGGCATTAAGCCTTATGGCCAGACCGCGGAGATGTGCATTGGGAGTATGCATGATTACATCCAGGAGATTTTCGAATTCATATCCGGGAATTGGCGGGTAACCGAGCTTTTCCAATTCAAAAAGCATCTCAAGAGTCCAAGGGGACCAGAACCGTCCCAGCATTCCATGCTTTATCGCTTTTGGCTGGAGCTGTGTCAGCATATCATGGCTTTCATTGGGGCGGTTTTCAATGAGGTGGTAATGCGCAAGCCCGCCAACGGCAAAATATTCCCCCAGAAAGTTACGGTCAGACAATGCTTCCTTCTGGGCCATCTGGAGATGAAAAGAGCCGTTCTCCCTATTTCCGCTCACCACCAACACAGTGCCCAGAATCGCCCTGATGATGGGTGAGACAGGGTTGTGACCTTTTGTGAGGCGCCAATTGAAGTCGAGTAAACCGATGGATCGGTGAAATTGGCCCAGGTAGGCCGAAGTCAATCCCATATATATGACACTGGAAGGATCCGCCAAAGCGTTTACCTTTTGCGATCCAAGACGAATCAAAGCAAGTTCGAAATACTCCATAGCTTTCCCGAAATTGCCTTGCATATGGTAGTAAAGGGCAAGAAATTGGCTTGCCTGCTCAAGAATATCATCGTCGCCCAGGTTTTTTACAGCCATCTCCCCTAAGGCAAAAAATTCCAATGCCTTCGAAAGGTTGTTGGAAAAAAAGAAGACTCGGCCCATATGCAGTTCAAGGAGCGCCGTAGAACGTTTGTCACCTAAACGATTCGATATTACTTTTGCCTTTTTCAATATTTGTGGGATTTCATTGAGATATTTTCCCAAAGAAACCGCGAGGTTGGATAATTCCAAGGCTGCGGAAATAAACAAAGAATCGTTTCCACGACTTCTAAGATTAGAACCCAGTTGGATAAGAGCCCGGCGGGAATATCTAAGGGCTTCAATATGGGAATGATTCTCCAACGCTGCCTGAGCAAGACTGCTGTTAATTTGAGCGGCTTCTTGGGCTCTATCACATTCAGCTAAAAGGGTTGCGTGTGTTCCCGGGGATATCTGGTCAATGCAATTCAAATCATCGAGCTTATCCAGTATCATGGATACCCACGCAGAAGTGCGAATTTTTTCAAATTTTCGGACCAGGCTTGCGGGCAAATCAGGCGGTAAACCAAGTTCTTTGTTCCCATTTCGTTCTTTAGGATTTAGTTCCGGGAAGCGGTCAATCAGGTCCAGCAATTCGCCGGAATCGAGTGGGGGCAATGCTTTTGCCGTTTTAATGGTAATCGTTTTCCCCAGAGCGTGTATCCCTGCTAAAAATTCCAATTGCGCTGCAGACAATTCAGGCATCTTTTGTTCCATGGCCACTATCTCAAATTTCCATTTTGGTTTTACCTGAACTGAGCAATTTTTCCCGAAGAGATGTGCCGAGATCTTGATGGAGGAGGGTTCGCAAAAAACGCAGGCATACCAGTGGATTTGTCCAGGCTTTTTGCGAACCCTTGATCCGCAAGAAATTGGTGCAGGTCGAGATAAAAATCGCTCAGTTCAGGTTTAATATACTCAGGGTTCAATTCCCCACCCCCTTGGGGCGATCAGTACTAAATACCATGGTCATGAAATGCATGTCAAGAAAAGCGTCTGAATACGGACTCCACAGTGACTCTATGGAGTCAGATGCCTGCTTCAAGGCAAAAGCTGCATTCAAAAATTATAAAAATATCAATAAGTTATAAAAATAGTTCGCTTGGCATGCGAGTTGCAAGTTTAATAAAAAATTGGATTTTTGTAGATCTTGAGTCGTTGAGGATAGGTGAGATGATAGGGCGCAAGTTCTTAACTGTACGCAAGGAGGAATAAGAAATTATGGAAAGTAAGATTAGCCCGGATGGTAAATTTCTGTGTTTGAGGTGCCATCAGAAGTGCCATCTGACGGGGCAAGTCAGTGATGGTAAATTGGTGGGCATTGAAGGTGCGACCTGTATAAAAGGAAGAACAATTCCCGATCTTGTGTATCATCCCGACAGGGTGCTTTATCCGCAAAAGCGGGTGGGTGAAAAAGGATCAGGAAAATGGGAGCGTATCTCATGGGAGCAGGCCATAGAAGAAATCGCTGCCAAAATGAATGAGGTAACAGATAAATACGGTTCTGAAACTATTTATCTCTCAACAGGTTCCGGACAAAAACAGATAGGAAACCAGGCGTGTGAAATTGGAAAGAAATTTTTCGATACTCCCCAGACCCATTGGGGACGTTACACCTGTATCATCCCTCAGGCTACCGCTGATTTTGGGACAGCCGGTGAAACCCTCGCCTATGAATACTGTGCTGAGTACAGCAAATCAAAACTGATAATGCTCTGGGGCGCTAACGTGGATTTAACCTGCCCGGCTCAGGCACGTGATATCAGGGAAGCGGTTCGTGGCGGTACCAAGCTGATTGTTGTCGATCCCAGGGCGATACCCATGGCGAAGAAAGCCAATCTATGGCTGAAAATCAAGCCTGGAACAGATACGGCTTTAGGGTTAGGGATGATCAATGTGATTATCAATGAAGAGCTTTATGATAAAGATTTTGTAAAAAACTGGACAGTGGGTTTTGAGAGATTAAAGGCACATGTTCAGGAATTCACACCTGCGTGGGCTGCTCCAATTACGGATCTGTCCGAGGCAGATATTATTGCAGCAGCCAGGCTTTATGCAAAAACGCCTCCAGCCACCCTGTATGCACGAACCGGTGCTGCTGCCCAGCAGATAAATTCGTCCCAGAATGCCCGGACCATGGCCTGCCTGATCGGCCTATGCGGCAATGTTGATGTCCCGGGTGGAAATATACCGTATTTGAGGACCTTTAATGCCAAGTATTTTTACCATTCATATACTACCCGTATGAGTCTGAGAGCCTCGCCCAATAAAGAAAACAAGTTTTTTGGTTTTGGGAAATATCCAATGATGCACATGATCAGTATGTGTGACATGCCCACCTGTATAAGGGGTATGCATGACGGGCGCACCAGGGCGGCCTGGATTGTTGCAAATAATTTGGTTGTATCCGACCAGGATAGCCGGATGGTTTTTGAGGGTTTGAAGAAGCTCAAGCTTGTGGTTGTTTCCGATTATTTTATGACGCCTACAGCCGAGGTTGCTGACTATGTCCTTCCCGCTTGCTCGTATGCGGAGATAGACAATATTGTTGGCACCTTTCAAGAGCCTTATGATTATGCAATTGCACACAGAAAAATAATAGAGCCCCAAGGCGAGTGCTGGGATGACAGGAAAATGGTCATCGAGGTCGGTAAAAAGATGGGTCGCGGTGAAGTTTTCTGGGAAGATGTTGAAGACTGGCTTGATTGGCGGCTGAAATACCTGGGAAAGACATTTGATGAAATGTGTAATATGCCGGATCACAAAATAGACTTTCCGCGGAGCTATAGGAGATATGAAAAAAGTGTCCCCGGCTTTGGAACCCCTAGTGGAAAATTTGAATTTTATTCTGAGATCCTTGACGTCATCGGAACCGAACCTCTCCCGACCTTCCGGGAAAATCCTGAGAGTCCGGTAAGCAGTCCTGAGATTTTCAAGGAATACCCCTTTATTTATATGCAGGTCAGGCTGGCAGGCTTTCAGCACACTGAAGGAAGGCAGATAGAGAGACAACGAAAAATGCACCCCGATCCTATTCTGGAGATGCATCCGGATCCGGCGGGCAAACTGGGAATCAGTGACGGCGATTGGGTTAAGCTTCAAATAGCAGAGCAAAAGTATAAAGACAAACACATATCGTTCAGGGTCAAACTGGTTGATACGATGCACCCGGAGACAGTTGGAGCAGCCCATGGGTGGTGGTTCCCTGAGAAACCGGCTCCAGAGCACGGCGCCTTTGATTCAAATATAAATGCCCTGTTGTCTATGGAGCATGGACCTTACGAGCCGCTTGTGGGGAATATTCAGCAAAGAGCCATTGCCTGCAAAGTGACGAAGGCTTGATTTTCTTGATGTTGAAGTGTGAAAGGAGAAAACAAAAATGCCAGAAGATTTGATCGATAGAATTATCAATTTGGAACCGAAAGATGTCGAAGCCAAATTGCCCGCCCTTCTGGGTGAGATAGAAAACAATGGTGTTGAAGAATCGATGAATGAATATCCCGGCGTATTGCTCCAGATATTCCTGAAGCTTGAAGAAAGCGATTTGGTAAGGATAGGGGTTGATTCCCCGGAACTATTTGACAGGCTCACCAAAATTGTATGGGAGGGTGTGTCAAAAAGATCGGAGGGTGTTGCATCCTACCTCGATGAGGTTGTCAGGGACTTGCCCAGGAAAAAATTTGTTGTCAATTTTGAGACGTTTGACACACCCTTAAAGCTGCATTTTGTGGTATCTGACGGGAAGTTTTCCGGTGATGTGGGTATGACTAGCTTCAGAGAGCAGGATTGCAGGTGGTTTGCGGATACACAGACGATTCTCGCATTAATGAGGGGAGAGTTTCGACAAACAATGCTTTTTACTGAAAAGCTTTTTTTTGAGGGGGCATTTGGATTGCTGGGAAAAAAGGCAGTGCCACTGTGCGCCCTGCTGGGAAGCTTATTAATGTAATTTAAGAGAAGGAGAGTACAACATGGAATTAGATTTACTTAAGGAAAAATACCTGGGTATTCCCGAGGGATCACTGATGCAGGCTGCCGTGCTCCGTGACGTTATGGAGGAGAAGGTATGGCCCCGGCGGCTGGATTTGGAAGGAGGCTTTCACAGGGATGCAGAACTGGGAAGAAAGACAAAGGATGAACTTCACCAGGAATTAGTAGATTTAAGCCAGGTCAGGGGGCTTTTCCCACCGGAAATTGATGGCGTGGGCATGCCCTGGATTATGGAGTTTCTCTATCCGAGCATAGAGGAATTATCCCGCGGTGACTGTGGCCTGTTAATGGATACATTGGTGCCCGGATGGGCTTTTCTTGCCGCCACAAAGGCATCTAACATGGATGTATTGAAGGACTATGGGGCTATTTTCACAGGGCCTGACATGCACCATGCATGCCTGTCGATGACCGAACCCCAGGGCGGCTGCAATATCCTTGATGAAAGTATGAAAGGTAAGACAATAAGAACGACTGCCATACTTGACGGGGACGATTATGTAATCAATGGTCTGAAATTATGGCCGAGCGGATCGGGTGAAGCTGAGTATTTTATGACCGTCTGCACGACCGATCCCAGCCTGGGAGATGAAGGGATCTGCCTGCTTTATCATCCGCGTGATGTAGAAGGCCTTTCTACGGGTCCCAATATCCATAAAATGGGGATGATTTTTACAGATTTTAATGGATGGATCAAATATGAAAACGTAAGGGTACCAAAGAAATACCGGGCTGCAGGTCCGGGGAGAGATGCTGAACTCTGGCGGGATGCCCTTGCTGCAGCAAGGTTTCTCAGTGCCCCGATGGCTCTTGGTGCTGCCCAGGCAGGTTTTGAAATTGCGTTGGAATACACAAGAACAAGAATTGCCGGGAACAAACCGGTCAGGGAGCACTCAATGCATGCCGGCATGCTTGCAGACATGGCCATCGCCATTGAAGCCTCCAGAGCCTATAATATACAGGTGGCAAGGATGTTTGACAGGCCTGAGCAATTTGGACCCTGGCATGGATCTTATTTGTCCGGAAAAGCCAGCGGTGCAAAGGTGATGTCTTCTGATACCGCTATCATGGTACTCAATAAAGCCATGGAGCTGACCGGTGCAACGGGATTTACCCAGCAGATGCCCCTGGAGAAGTATTTGCGGGATGTCAAAATTATTCAACTTTGGGAAGGCGGTTCTCAACTGGCCCGAATGGACATGGCCAGGTCCTTTTATCCTATACAGACATAGAGGCGTTCAATACGGCTTTTGATGCATTTTCTGCACGGAACCAGTGCGGCACCAAAGGTCCAAGTTAGTTCGCTTCGCTCACAATTGGAATGATGGAATAGTGGAATAATGGGTTCTGAGATAATGCAATGTTTAATTACTGATTTTTCACACAAGATTAATAAAATAAAAACAAAGGAGTCAAGAAATGACACTTTATGCTTTAACCCCGGAGTGGCAGAAAAAAGCGGCCGGAGTTTTCCGGGAAGACCCGCAATTCGAGAGGGCGTTTAAGATTGTAAACGGCGCCTATCTTTTTGAAATTCAGGCAGAAAAAGCGCTGGGTATAGACACCGATATCTGCATTCTCAATGAAGTCCAGAGCGGTGAACTGGTAAAGGACGATTTTGGCATTGCCAGTGAAGCGTCACGAAAATTGGCCACCTGGGTTGTCACCGGGAATTATGAAATATGGAAAAGGGTTTTAACCGGAAAAGAGGTTTTTATACAGGCGTTTATGGCGGGTAATATCAAATTGATCCAGGGAGACTTCGCCGGGCTTATGAGAATAGCGGCTCAAGGGACAAAACTGCCCCAGATTTTCACAAGAAATGAGTCTAAGTGGCCGGATGAGTTCTCGCCTGAAGAACTGGAGGATTATAGGGCACAATTTAAGACATGGAAGACAGTTGCCTAGGGATGGTTTGAAGATTTTTTTGTAAAAGAGCGTATGCAATATTAGCGTTTCAGAAATTTTTTAAAAAAGGAGAGTGTTATGGGTAATCAAAAAAGAGCCTGCCAGATTATCAGTTTTGTTGTAATTTTTGTTTTAGGGTTGTTTTTCTCTGTCAGCAACGGTTTGGCAGCTGATGATAAAGAGATGATTTTCAAACGTCCGCTGAAGTTTGCCTCCTGGTTTTCCACCGCCCACATGGTGCCGCCCTTTGAGAAGGAATTGTGTAAGAATCTTGAAGCGGCAAGCAATGGAAGGGTAAAAATCCAGTTTTATGGCGCACAATCGTTGGGAAAAGTATTGGAACAATATGAAATGGTATTGGATAATGTGTCAGATATAGGGGGAGGCATCCCCGTGGCATATGAAGCAGACAAACTTCCACTCACCAGTTTTATGGAATTCCCTTTTATCTGGAAAAGTGCCGTAGTGGGAACCAAAGTATTTTATAGACTGTATGAAAAAGGTTATTTTAATGATGAGTACAAAGATTTTAAAATGCTGGCTTATTACAGCTGCGCGGTCAATCAGCTGTACACTGCCAAAAAAAGGATAGACAAACTTGAAGATTTCAAGGGTCTGAAATTTTTTGTCGGCAGTCCCATGCACTATGCCATGTATAAACAACTGGGTGCAATCCCTATAAGGATGGGCTATCCTGACACTTATACGGCTTTGCAGAGGGGTACGCTTGACGGGTCCATAGGGCCTTTATATTCAATGGTCAAGGGATGGAGATATCCCGAGGTGGTCAAGTATGCCTGGCAGTGGGACATCAGTGGCGGTTTTGCCATTATAAATGCTGTTAATAAAGATGTCTGGAATAAACTTCCTGCCGATATTCAGACTGCCTGGGAAAAGGCCGGCAGGGATATATCCTTTAAAATTGCTGAAGAATACGATGCAAAAGTAGAAGAAGGTACTGCACTATGGAAAGCGTCCAAGAGTGAATTGGTTAAAATTTCCAAAGAAGAAATAGATAGAATGGCCGAGAAATTTTTGCCGTTATGGCAAAAATGGGTAGATGATAATGAGGCAAAAGGAAGACCTGCCAAAAAGCTGTATAAGGCCTACGTTGAGATTATGAAGGAAATGGGCCAGCCGGTTATTATGCGGCTGCCTGGGCTCTATGAAAATTAGGGTGTGATCCTGAGAAAGTAAACAAAAACCGTCTCTTTTGCAGGGATATAACCTGTAGAAGAGACAGGTTATAATAAATTTCAAATTAAGAAGAAATGTGTCATGCGTAACAAAAAAAAAGTCTGTCTAATTTTCGGTTTTGCTATAATTTTTATGTCAGGGTTGCTTTTCCCTGTCAGCTACGGTTCGGCAGAAGAAGATAAAAAAATGCTTTTCAAACGTCCGCTTAAGTTCGCCTCCTGGTTTTCACCCAAGCACTGGTTTCCTCCCTATGAAAAAGAATTAATTAAAAAACTTGAAGATGCAAGTGACGGCCAGATAAAAATCCAGTTCTTTGGGGCACAATCCCTGGGGAAGATATTGGAACAATATGAAATGGTAATGGATGGCGTGTCAGACATATCGGGATCTGTTCCTGTTGCATACGAATCCGATAAACTTCCTCTCACAAGCCTTGTGGAGTATCCTTTTGTCTGGAAAAGTGCAGAGGTGGGAACCAAAGTATTCTGGGAACTATATGATGCGGGTTACTTTAAAAATGAGTACAAAGATTTTAAACTGATCGCTTATTGGAGCTGTGCCGTCAACCAGCTGTACACCACAAAAAAAAGGATAGACAAGATTGAAAATTTTAAGGGAATGAAATTATTTGCAGGTAGTCCTGTGATGTTTGCTGCCTTCAAACAGCTAGGTTCAATCCCCATCAAGATGGGATACCCTGACGTCTATACTGCATTACAAAGGGGGACGCTTGATGGGAGCATGGGGAATTTTTTTGCAACAAGTCATGGACTGAGATGGCCCGAGCAATGCAAGTATGCCTGGAAGTGTGACATAAAAGGCGGGTTTGGCCTTGTGCTTGGCGTTAACAATGATGTCTGGAATAAAATTCCTGCTGATATTCAGGACAAGTGGGAAAAGGTTGGCAGAGAGATGTCTTTTAAATTTGCCAAAGTACACGATGAAAAAACAGAACTTGGTAAAGCGGCATGGGAAAAGGCCGGGCGTGAAGTGATTGAAATACCCAAAGAAGAGATAGATAAGATGGCCGAGAAATTCCTGCCGGTGTGGCAGAAATGGATAGATGACAATGAAGCAAAAGGCAGACCTGCCAAAGAAGTATACAAAACTTACGTTAAAATTATGAAGGAAATGGGACGGCCGGTTATTATGAAGCTGCCGGGTCTCTATGAAAATTAAAGTGTGACCCTTCTATAAATTGAAGAGATGTATTCTTAAGACAGATAATTAAGGCGAGAGAGATGAACAATATGATTAAGATTGTAGAAAAGATCATAAGGGGTGTTTTTAAAGGTTCGGTTTTTCCCTTGCTTTTTATGATGATGCTCGTAGCAGGAGACGTGATATTGAGGAATATATTCAATGCAACTATTCCTGATACTTACGAGTTTAATTCCATGTTTTTGATTGTGTTGATTTCCATGGCTCTGCCTTTGACAACCCATGAGAAAGGTCATGTCAGTGTCACTCTGATTCATCAGAAATTCGGCCGGGGTCTTAAGACGATTTGTGATGTTATAACCTTAAGTATAGGGGCTGTCGTGTTTGCCATCATGTCAGTCGAGATGGTAGACCGGGCATTGTACTCTATGAGATCAGACGTCAGACTGGGATATCTCAGGTTCCCGGAATATCCTTTCAGGTTTGTATTTGCAGTGGGGTGCTGCTTGACGTCGGCAGCCCTGCTGCTGCTTTTAATTGAAACTTTGCTATCGTGGCATAAAAAACAAACAGTTTAAAGAGGAGGTAGCAAAGGATGGATCCAGTTCTGGTTGGAATTATAGGTTTTGCTGTTGTTATCGGTTTTATGGCAATCGGTATGCCTGTAGGTATCAGCTTTCTTTCTGTCGGCTTTGTGGGATTAATTCTGCTGGGAGGATATCCCGCGGCAATGGCCAGCATAGCCCGGGTCCCTTATTATTGGGGTACAGAGTATGTTTTTACATGTATACCGCTTTTTGTGTTGATGGGGCTTGTGGTCTCAAAAAGCGGTATAGCCAGTGATCTCTTCGATTGTACGTATAAATGGTTCGGTACTTTGTCTGGAGGGTTGGCACAGGCTACGGTTGTGGGGTGTGCCGGTTTTGCAGCCCTTTCCGGTTCGAGCACTGCCGGTGCGGCAACCATGAGTTCGGTCTGCTATCCTGAGATGGAACGTTACGGGTATGATAAGAGCCTTGCCACGGGCAGTATTGCAGCCGGGGGTACCATGAGCATTATGATCCCCCCCAGCCTGGGTTTCATCATCTACGGGTTTTTGACGGAAGAATCTATCGGCAAGCTGTTCATCGCCGGGATAATGCCGGGAATCATCTCACTGTTGAGTTTTATGGCAGTGATTTACATATGGGTAAAATTGAAACCGGGTGTGGCACCTTTGTGCACGGAAAAATTCACATTATCTCAAAAAATGGCATCTCTAAAGATTGTCTGGCCCGTAGTAGCGATTTTCGGTCTGGTTATCGGGGGGATTTATTTAGGGCTGTTCACACCGGTTGAAGCGGCGGGAGCCGGCGCTGCATCTGTTATCGTGTTGACCTTTGCCATGAGAAGATTAACGATCCGTGGATTGATAGAGTGCTCGCTTCAGACAACAAAAGTAACGGCCATGATTTTTCTGCTGATAATGGGCGCCATGGTGTTTAATCTTTTTCTGGCCATGAGTCAGCTGCCCCAGATCCTGAGCGGATTTCTGGCCGGGATCGGTTCTCCAAACCTGGCACTTGCGCTTATTTTGCTGGCATATTT
>Ga0190293_1000527_pt1 | contig 13645 bp, 9 predicted proteins | sample 48693001_MG_FD_161671 | JGI IMG/M metagenome (GOLD analysis project Ga0190293, IMG submission 161671) | Hydrothermal vent microbial mat bacterial communities from Southern Trench, Guaymas Basin, Mexico - 4869-30-0-1_MG | ecosystem: Environmental > Aquatic > Marine > Hydrothermal vents > Microbial... | reverse complement strand
GGAATGCATTTTCTGCTGAAAAACAACAAGAAATTTTATTACAATATAGATTGACCTATTTAGCGGAAACCGAAGTGAATTGGTGTCCAGCTTTAGGAACAGTTTTAGCCAACGATGAAATTGTAAATGGTGTATCCGAGCGTGGAGGACATCCTGTAATTCGTAAAAAAATGACGCAATGGTCTATGCGAATTTCCGCATATGCCGAACGATTACTTCAAGGATTAGAGACTATAGATTGGACAGATGCACTTAAAGAAAGTCAGCGTAACTGGATAGGGAAATCGGTAGGTGCAAGTGTAATGTTTAATGTCCTTGCGAGCGAAGCGAAGCAATCTGCCAATAAAGAAAACGAAATTATAGATGTATTTACAACACGTCCTGACACTATTTTCGGAGTTTCATTTATGACCTTAGCTCCAGAGCACGAATTGGTATTACGAATTGTTACCGATGAACAAAAAGAAGAGGTAAATTCCTATATCGAAGCAACTGCAAAACGTAGTGAACGTGATCGTATGGCAGATGTGAAAACGATTTCTGGGGTGTTTACGGGAGCTTATGCCGAACATCCTTTTACAAAAGAACCACTTCCAATTTGGATTGGCGATTATGTTTTAGCAGGCTACGGAACAGGAGCAGTAATGTCTGTGCCTTGTGGTGATCAACGTGATTACGATTTTGCAAAACACTATAATATTGAGATTCCTAATATTTTTGAAGGCGTAAATATTTCTGAAGAAGCTTATGCAGATAAAGATAATACCGTAATTGCAAATAGTGATTTCCTAAACGAAATGAACTATAAAAAAGCAACTAAACGTGCTATTTACGAGCTAGAACAATTAGGTCAAGGCGAAGGTAAAACTAATTACAGATTGCGAGATGCTGTGTTTAGCAGACAGCGTTATTGGGGAGAACCTTTTCCTGTGTATTATGTGAATGGGATGCCACAAATGATTGATGCAGCACATTTGCCAATAAAATTACCAGAAGTAGAAAAATATTTACCAACGAAAACTGGCGAACCACCTTTAGGTCGTGCAGATGTTTGGGCGTGGAATAGTCTTGAGAATAAAGTAGTAAGTAATGAGTTGATAGATAATAAAACTATTTTCCCATTAGAGTTGAACACAATGCCAGGTTGGGCAGGAAGCTCTTGGTATTTCTTTCGTTATATGGAAGAAATACAAAGAAATGAATTTTTCGCTTCTGAAGATTCACTAAAGTATTGGGAGAATGTAGATTTATATATTGGAGGTAGTGAGCATGCCACAGGGCATTTATTGTACTCTCGTTTTTGGGTGAAATTTATGAAAGACAGAGGTTTTGTTAATGTAGACGAGCCTTTTAAAAAACTGATTAACCAAGGGATGATTTTGGGAACGAGTGCTTTTGTATATAGATGGGAATTTGGAGAAGGAAATGGATCTAAAATTGCTAAAAATGCTATTTTCATGAGTAAAAATATTATGAAAAATGTTATTAATGAGAGAAAGATTGTACAAGATGCTCAAAGTAACAAACCTCAATCTGATGTAGAAATAACAGATAAAATGCTTAATATTTCTCTTTCTGAAACACCTAAAACAGAATGGACAGGTTTTACTCCTATTCATGCAGATGTTTCTTTTGTTAGTGCTTCAGATGAATTAGATATTGAGGCTTTTAAAAATTGGAGACCAGAATTTAAAAATGCTGAATTTGTTTTAGAAGATGACGGAACTTTTAAAGTCGGCCGTGAAGTCGAAAAAATGTCTAAGTCAAAATATAATGTTGTTAACCCAGATAGTATTAGCGTGCAATATGGAGCAGACAGCTTACGTTTATACGAAATGTTTTTAGGGCCTTTAGAACAAGCGAAACCTTGGAATACTGCTGGGATTACAGGAGTGTTTGGTTTTCTAAAAAAATTATGGAAATTATATGTTGGCGAAAACGGATTACATGTTAATGATGCAGAACCAACAAAAGACAATTTAAAAACACTTCATAAAACTATTAAAAAGGTAGAAGAAGACATAAAGAATTTTTCATTCAATACTTCTGTATCTACATTTATGATTGCTATTAATGAGTTAAGTTCTCAAAAGTGTACAAGTAAAGAAATTTTAGAACCATTACTAATTGTGTTGTCGCCTTATGCGCCACATATTGCTGAGGAGTTATGGGAACAACTTGGAAATAATGAATCAATTTCTACGGTAACTTTTCCAAAATTTGAAGCGAGTCATTTAGTTGAAAGCAGTAAAAATTACCCAATTTCTTTTAATGGTAAAATGCGCTTTACTTTAGAGCTGCCTTTAGATATGAGTAAGGAAGATATTGAAAAAACAGTATTGGCGCACGAAAAAACACAAACACAATTACAAGGTAGAACACCTAAAAAAGTTATTGTGGTTCCTGGTAAAATTGTCAATATTGTTGGTTAACGTCTTTGTAAGGAGCAAAGTATGAAGCCTAACGTCATTACCAGGAATGAGTCACAAATAATGAAGTAATCTGTTTAAGCATACGTTTACATTATGAAACATTTAGTAATACTATTATTTACGTTGGTATGCTTTTCTGCAAAAGCGCAAGAAAAAGTCTTTCCACAAGATTTTTATGGAATTTATAAAGGCGATTTAATAATCACCAATCCGAATGGAGAGCAGACTATTGCAATGGAATTGCATTTAAATGAAACAGATTCCATTGGAAAATATCAATACACACTAGTTTATATAGTAAAAGATGAACGACAAGAACGTGAGTATACACTTATTGAAGTAGACGCTTCCAAAGGATTGTATGTTGTTGATGAGAATAATGGAATTATTCTAGATGCACAATTAGTAGATAATAGCTTGTATTTTATGTTTGAAGTTCAAGGAAACCTTTTAACAACTACAGAAAGGTTTTTTGACGACCACATGATTTTTGAAATTACAATGACTAATCCTGAACAAAAAAAAGTCTCTGCAACTAAAGACGAAAATCCTATTGAAGTGACTTCGTATCCGATTATTGTGGTGCAGACAGCAAAATTAGTCAAACAATAAACTGATTTTTTCATGACTTCTTAATGACGGTTTATTTGTTATATTTATAAAAATTATAATACTACCATATGGAAAATTTAGAACAGAATAGTGTGCAAGAAAGGGTCTTAGTAGCTCAAGTGTCAGATGTAGAGCGCGTAGCGTTTTATAAAAAAACCTATGCACACGTTGCAGGAGGTGTTTTAGTCTTTATTGTTTTTGAATATTTATTACTTCAAAGTGAGGCTATTGTAGATTTTACTTTGTCTATGACAGAAGGCTATAGATGGTTAATTATGTTGGGTGGATTTATGTTTATTACAAACTATGCAGAGCGCATGACTTTAAAAACACAAGATAAGAATACTCAATATTTAGCTTTTGGCTTATATATTTTAGCAGAGGCTTTCATTTTTGTACCGCTTATTTATATTGCCGCGTATTATATGGATTCTGGGCCTGAAATTTTAAATCAGGCAGCCATTGTAACGTTAGCTTTATTTTCTGGATTAACAGCTGTGGTTTTTGTAACTAAGAAGGATTTTTCTTTTTTAAAAACAGGGCTAACTATAGGATTTTTTATAGCTATTGGATTAATAATTGCCGGATCGCTTTTTGGATTTAATTTGAGTTTGTGGTTTTCAGTAGGCATGTGTTTATTAGCTGGAGGAACCATTTTGTATCAAACGTCAAATCTAATACATAAATATTCAACTGAAGATTATATACCAGCATCATTAGGTTTATTTGCTTCGCTAATGTTATTGTTTTGGTATATTCTAAGTATTTTTATGTCGAGAGATTAATATTCAATTTTAAATATAAAATTAAAACTCCTAGAAATTCTAGGAGTTTTTTTGGTTATTGTCATTGCGAACATAGTGAAGCAATCTCATAATGTGAAGTCCAATTCAAGAGACTGCCACGTCTCCCAATAACTATCAGGATTCCTCGCAGTGACGTAAGTCGTCATTGCAATGACGGTTAATAAATTAAATCTTAATCTGTCTGTCAATTTGTTGTTGTAAAGACACAAAAGTTTCAGTTCTCGACACGCCTTTTATAGATTGAATATCGTTATTTAGTAAGTGCATTAAATGTTCGTTGTCTTTACATAGAATTTTTATAAAGACACTCCATTTTCCAGTTGTATAGTGACATTCTATAACTTCAGGGATTCTTTTTAATTGTTTAACAGCTTCAGGATTGCTAATTGCTTTATCTAGAAAAATACCAACAAAAGCCATAGTTGAATATCCAAGCGCTTTCGGATTAATAATAAATTTAGAGCCGGATAATAATTTTGATTTTTCAAGTTTTCTTAGTCGTTGATGAATTGCTGCTCCAGAAATACCAACTTCTCGGGCTATTTTAAGAATAGGAGTCCTTGCATCTTCCATTAAAGCACGAAGTATCTTTTTGTCGATACCATCTATATGTATGTTTTGATTTATAAGCTTCATAAACTAATTAGTTTTAAAATGAAAACATAAAAGTAGTAAAATGATTTAAAACTGTAATTGGTAAATGTTTTTTTTGCGTTAAGGATAGAGCAATTTGTTTAAGCTCTTTACGCCATGGATTTATCCATGGCGTAAAAGCGAGTTGTGATAGCCTGACACTACAAAGGCTTTAGCGATGTAGTGGAACGCCCAAACATTAAGCGTTTAAAGGGTTGTACCCGAAGTAAGAGACTTCTTTTTCCTTAAATGTAATGCCATACTCTTTTAACTCTTTTAAAATAGGCTCATACACTTCTTTGGAGATTGGTATTTGAACGCCAGGTGTTGTGATTTCCTCATTTAAAATAGCAAGCGTAGCCATAGCAACAGGTAAACCTACCGTTTTTGCCATAGCTGTATACACTTGATCTTCGCCAATTGTAACCATTGAAGCATCTATTTGATACTTTTTACCATCTAATTCGTAGCCAAATTTGTGATACATGACAATCATGTCTTTATCATTTTCATCAAGAGTCCATTTATCCATTAGGATTTTTTGCAGAATTTGAGCAGGTGTTGCTTTTTTAAGTTCCACCATTTTTTTGTCATTAAAGATGTCTAATTCTTCAAGTTTATCCCAAACAATATCGTCTTGGTCTATTTTTAGTGCATGTCTAAATTTTAATTGCACAGAATCTGTAGGGCTATAAGGTAAAAAGGCATTTACGAAATCACGATAACTCATGTTTTTACTATCGTCGATGGTATAGCTATCATCGGTCATTCCTAATTGGACAAAAATATTCCAAGCACGACTAAAGCCAACACGTCGCATTGTTCCACGGTATAAAGTTTCGGCGTGGTCTAAACCATAAACACTTTGATACTTTAAAGAATCTCGATTTGCATAAGCTTCAAAACGACCATATCCTTCAACCTCTAAAAATTCTGTACGTCTAAATAATCGATTGTAAGGAATATATTTAAATTTATTTTCCTGTAAGAATTTTGCGGCACCACCTTGTCCTGCAAGAACAACATTTCTTGGATTCCAGGTAAACTTATAATTCCAAAGGTTATTATCACTTTCGGGAGCAACTAATCCGCCAGTAAAAGATTCGAATAAGATGATGTTACCTCCTTTAGCACGAATGTCTTCAATGACTTTCATAGCACTCATATGGTCTATTCCAGGATCGACACCAATTTCATTCATAAAAATTAAGCCTTTATCTCGAGCTGCTTTATCCAGTTTTTGCATCTCTTCAGTAATATAAGAGGCAGTCACCATGTTTTTATTAAAACAGATACAATCTTTAGCGACTTCTATATGAAAACGAGCAGGAAGCATAGAAACTATTATATCTGCATTTTGAATAGCATTTTCACGAGATTGTTTATCGAAAACATCGAGAACTATTGCTTGTGCATTTTTATGATCTCCAATAAGTTTTTTTGCATGAGTAAAATTAATATCACCAACTATAATAAGTAAGTCTTCTTGATCAGATTTGTCAAGTAAATATTTTATAAGGTATGACGCAGATTTTCCTGAACCAATTACTAATATCTTTCGCATAATGAAATTTGTTGACTAATTTTGTTAGGACGAATGTAATAAATACTAATTGTTATTTGAACTGAAAATATAAATTTATATGAACAAAATTATATTAATTACAGCAGCATTATTGGGAGTATTAAGTATTGTTTTAGGAGCGTTTGGTGCTCATGGTTTAAAGGAACTTATTTCTAATGAATCTATGCTAACATTTGAAACAGGAGTACGATATCAAATGTACCATGCTTTATTATTACTCTTTATGGGGTCTTCGAATACAATATCCGAAAAGAGTAAAAAATGGAGTTTTTATTTTATTGTTATTGGTGTTTTATTTTTCTCTGGATCCATTTATGGATTGGCTACAAATTCGCTCTCAAGCTTTGATTTCAAGACAGTTGGTTTTATAACACCTTTAGGTGGATTGTTTTTAATTATATCTTGGATTATATTGTTAATAAACTTTTTAAAAGTCAAGGTTGATAAATCCACTTTTTAAGTGCTTACTTTAAAATAAAGTGTAATTTTGTATTATTAAACAACTCAAATTAATTATGGTAGACCATACACAGATTACGAAATCGATTTCGCTTGAACAATACGGGATTGAAAATGCTAAAGTACAATACCAATTATCTCCCGAAGAATTACATAAAATAACAATAGAAAAAGGACAAGGTTTAGAATCCTCAACAGGAGCGCTTGCTGTTAATACAGGTGAGTTTACTGGACGATCACCTAAAGACAGATTTATTGTTAAAGATGATATTACTAAAGACCGCATTTGGTGGGGAAATATTAATATTCCTTTCGATTCTGATAAGTTCGATAAATTATATAATAAGGTTGTCGCTTACCTTTCTAATAAAGAGGTTTTTGTAAGAGAATGCTATGTTTGTGCAGATGAAAATTACAAATTAAATATTCGTGTTATAAACGAATTACCATGGAGCAATATGTTTGCTTATAATATGTTTTTACGTCCAACAGAAGATGAATTAAAAGATTTTTCTCCAGAATGGCTTATAGTAAATGCTCCAGGTTTTATGGCTATTCCAGAAGAAGATGGTACGCGTCAACATAATTTTGCTATTCTAGATTTTACTAAAAAAATTGCTTTAATAGGAGGAACAGGATATACTGGAGAAATTAAAAAAGGAATTTTTTCTGCTTTAAATTTCATTCTTCCAGTATTTAAAAAGACTTTGCCAATGCACTGTAGTGCTAATGTTGGTGAAAACGAAGATACAGCTATATTTTTCGGGCTTTCAGGAACAGGAAAAACAACGTTATCTGCAGATCCACAACGACGTTTAATTGGTGATGATGAGCATGGTTGGACGAATGAAAATACAATCTTTAATTTTGAAGGTGGTTGTTATGCAAAAGTAATTGACCTTTCATCAGAAAAAGAACCAGACATTTTTAATGCAATTAAACCAGGTGCTATACTTGAAAATGTGATTATGAATGATGCTGGTGAAGTAGATTTTGAAGACACTTCGATTACACAAAACACAAGAGTAAGTTACCCAATAGAGCATATTGAAAACATTCAAATACCATCAATAGGTAAAAACCCAAAGAATATTTTCTTCCTAACAGCTGATGCTTTTGGAGTTTTGCCTCCAATTTCTAAATTAACACCAGGTCAGGCAGCATATCATTTTATTTCTGGTTATACTGCAAAAGTAGCTGGAACAGAAGCTGGTATTGATGAGCCATTACCAAGTTTTTCAGCTTGTTTTGGCGCACCATTTATGCCATTACATCCAACAAAATACGCTGAAATGCTAAGTCAGAAAATGCAAGAGGCTGGTGTTAATGTATGGTTAGTAAATACAGGTTGGACTGGAGGTCCTTATGGTATTGGAAGTAGAATGAAGCTTAAGTATACTAGAGCTATGATAACAGCTGCAATGGATGGTACTCTTGAAGAAGCTAATAAAGATAATTATCATGTGCATTCTGTATTTGGAGTATCTCAACCTAGAGTTTGTCCAAATGTTCCAACAGATGTTTTAAGTTCTAGACAAACTTGGAATGATGATGAAGGATATTACAAAACAGCTTATAAATTAGCGAATTCTTTTAGAGAAAACTTCAAACAATTCGAATTTTACGCAAATGATGAAATTTTAAAAGGCGCACCAAATATTAAGGCTTAATCAACCTGAAAACCTTTATTTTAGTAGGATAACGTGTTTTTTTGTTGAAAATAAATAAATATTGTATATTTCTAACTTAAAATTTATAAAACCCAAATTATTATGAAAAAAACTACTTATTTATTTGCTTTACTTTTAGCAATGCACACCATTACTTTCGCTCAATATACATCTGTTCCAGATGGTATTTTTGAACAATACCTTGTTACAAATGGGGTTGATTCAGAGGGCACAGTAGATGGTCAAATATTAACAGCAGATGCTAATGGCTATGTAGGTAATATTAATACAACAGGTTTAAATATAGCAGATTTTACAGGAATTGAAGCATTTATTGCTGTTACAGGTTTAAATGTGTCCTATAATTCTGTTTTAACAAGTTTAGATCTATCTTCTAATTTATCATTAACATCTATAACAACAGAAGAGTGTTCTGTACTAAATAGTATTAATGTTTCTGGACTTACTCAAGTAGCAACTATGAACTTTTATGGTAATAATTTGTCTGCTTTAGATGTTTCTACAAATACTGCATTAGATAATTTAGTTGTAAGAAATAACTCTTTATTAGATTTAGATTTATCTAATAATATTGTTCTTGCATCATTAGATTGTAAAAACAATGCATTAACAAGTTTAGATATGAGGAACGGAAATAATGCTAATGTTATTGCTTTCAATTCAGATTTTAATAGTGGATTAACTTGTATTTACGTTGATGATTCAGGTGCAGCATATTTAACTAGTTGGACGAAAGATTCCTTAAGCTTATTTGCAAATGATATTGCTGAATGTAATACATTAAGTATAGAAAATCGAAATCTAGTTGCATTTAATTTATATCCTAATCCTGCCGTAAATGAAGTGTTTATGTCTACGAACGTACAAAATTCAACAGTAGATATTTATAATATTACAGGAAAGTTAGTATTAACTAAAGTACTAGCATTTGGTAATAATACTGTAAATATTTCTGAATTATCAGCTGGAGTTTATTTAGCTAGATTTTCTTCAGATCGTAAAATTGAAACTAAAAAATTAATTATAAACTAATTAAGATAATAGGTCACTCTAAATAAAGTGACTTAAAATTATTAATTAAATTTAAAACACCTGTAAAGTTTACTCTACAGGTGTTTTTTTATAAGTCAGTTTTTAATATGACTTTAGACATTTTAATTAAGTAGTTTTATTTTTAAGCTTGCTAATTAAACCCTTTAGAACGATAACACCTTTTATATTATAATATAAAAATCAGGTTAGTAATGCGTACTATTATGTTTATTATATTAAGTATAATTCATGTATGATAAAAAGATATGTTTATTTATAAAAACAAAAAAAACGCTACCAATGGTAGCGTTTTTAATAAAGTAAAAAAAGGAACTTATTTAATTACTAATTTTTTAGTAATTAAATTTCCATTTTGAGATATGTTCATAATGTATATACCAGTATTCAAACGAGATACATTTAAGCTGTTATGACTTAATATTTCATTAATAACTTGTTTCCCTAATATATCGAATACAGTTATTGAAATAACATCATTAGTTCTGCTTGTAATATTTACAATTCCAGTTGAAGTAGGGTTCGGATAAACATTAAAATCACTAGCTTCAAATGAATCAACAGTTAGCGTAACATCTGTTAAAGAACGTGCTGTAACTTGAGGAGCACCACCAAATTCAATTACTAAGGCTACAACAGGAACATTTCCAACAGGAATAATCTGACCAATATAATCAGCCTCAGCAAAATTAGTTCTAAAGGTCATCGAAGATCCACCTTGTATATTAGACGCATCATTTAAAGGATAGTCTGCACTTGGGGCAAAAGTACCACCAGCATCACTAAAAAACGCATCATTTATTTGAATTAATTCAGATTCGTAATCTTCCCAATCTGTTAATAAAGTAGCAATTGTAACTACTTCAGGAGTTATAGTAGCACCAGTAACAACCGAAGCATCAGCTAATGGAACAAATTGTAAAACCCCATTAAATTCAGAAGTTTGACCAATTAAACCACTCATACCATCGCCTATAGCAAAGGTTGTTGTTATAATATCATCATTATCATCAATTAAAATACCTGCACTACTATCTTGAATATATTTCTGACTCCGATTTGCTTGTGGTCTAACATAAGTAACAGTTGGAGCATTCATTAATTCATAAAACATTCCAGTACCATTTAAAAGGACATCAGTTCTTAAAGCTGCAATATCTGCAACTTGAGTAGCAGCTGAAACATCGAAAAAATGAAAAGCATTTATTCCAGTTTCAATACCATCATTATCTAGTAATTCCATTATAATAGTATAAGAACCACCATCTGTAACAGGAATACTTTCATCGTTAACATCAAACTTCATTGGTTGTTGAACCTCATTACCATCACTTTCAATGAACCATCTGATATGACCATCACCAGTTCCTCCATTTGCAGGAGTTTGATCTACATCAAAATTTTGAACACTTATTGAGAGTGTAACGCTTGTTGTTCCTGGATTAAAAACCGCTCCTAAAGAAGGTGCAGTGATTATAAGAGTAGGTGTGTTTAATGCAGTAAACGTTTGACCAGTATTAATAGCACCATAAGTATTTGCCATAGTTGTCGACCAATTAAACTCTTCGTATGTATCTCCAATTCCAATTAACTGAAGTGAATGACCTTCAGGTGTTGAGCTAGTTTCAGCGACTCCAATATCAGTAGATGTCATTCCAGATGCAGGACCATCACCAGCAGTAATTACACCTTCATAGCTTAAAAATTGAACCACAACACCACTATCGTTTACTAAAGCCATAGCATCTGGTGAACCATTCTGAAAAGAAGACATTAAAAAATTAAGCGTTCCATAACCTGCTTGTTGATCAGTGATTGTACCAGATAAATTTTCTGTTCCATATTGCAAATTATTGCTGCCATTATACATTACAATGGTCCAATTCGTTAAATCTGTACCAACTGGTCCAGCAATTTCGATAGCTTCATCAACATCTGTACCTGTATTATCATAATGCAATTCATTGATAAATACTGTTGTTTGGCTAAATGAAGCAAAACTGATTAATGTGAATAATAAAAAGTAAATTTTTTTCATAATTATTTGTTGTTTTTATATAAAAATAGGATAGCAAATATAGTCAGAATTTAGAGTAAAATTAAAAAAACGAAAAACTAAATCTTTAAATTAATATAATAATAATGTTAAAAGAATTAATTTATAACCAGTTCACTTACGATTATGTATTATTATTTGGATATTTTAAGTTTAATTATCATACATAAAAAAAGCGCTATCTAATAGATAACGCTTTTAAAATATAATATAAAAAAGAAATTATTTTATTATTAATTTTTTAGTAATAGAATTTCCATTTTGAGATATCTTCATTATGTATATACCTGTATTCAAGCTAGAAACATTTAAGGTATTATTGCTTAATGTTTCATTAATAACTTGTTTTCCTAAAATATCGAATACAGTTATTGAAATAACATCATTAGTTCTGCTTGTAATATTTACAATTCCATTAGACACTGGATTAGGATACACACTAAAATGATTTGCTTCAAATGAATCTACAGACAATGTTAAATCGGACAAAGAACGAGCAACTACTTGTGGTGTCGCATTAAACTCAGCAACAAGAACAACCATTGCATTTGGACCAGCAGGAATAGTTTGGTCAATATAATCAGCTTCACTAAAATTAGTTCTAAAAGCCATAACATCTGGATCACTAATATCATATACAGTACTTTCCATAAAAGTTCCACCCGCATCAACAAAAGTTACAGAATTAATTTTAACTAACTCAGATTCATAATCTTCCCAGTTAGTCAATAAAGTAGCAATGTCAACGACTTCTGGCGTTACTGTAGCACCAGCAGCAACAGATGCGTCTACAGATGGTACAAATTGTAATACTTCACCAAAACTAGAAGTTTGACCTATAAGACCGCTAATTCCGTCACCAATTGCAAACGTAGTGGTTATAGTTCCAGCTGAATCATCAATTAAAATACCAGCTCCTGAAGAGTCTTGTACATATTTTTGATTTCTATTTGTTCTAGCATAAGTTACTGTAGGCACACTCATTAATTCGTAAAAACTACCTTCTCCATTAGCAAGAACATCAGCTCTTAAAGCAGCTAAATCGGCTACTTGAGTTGCAGAGTTTACAGAAAAATTCACCGTAGCATTAACCGCAGGAGCTATATCTTGGTGATTATCATCCACCAATTTCATAAAAACAGTATATGTCCCTCCATCAGTAACATTAATAGTTTCATCTAATACATCATATTTCATAGGTTGTGCAGCTGCATTTACAGTCCAGTGAATATGACCGTCATTTCCATCATTTACTGCATCAACAACAAAATTTTGTACAACAATCGATAAATTTACGCTTGTTGTTCCAGGAGGAAAGGCAGTGCCATTAGAAGGGGAATTAATTGTTAAACTTGGATCTGTTGAACCAACAGGATTATAAGTACCAATAGGAAATACAGAGCTGCAATCAGCATTTATTCCGGTGTCATCACCAAGATCACAACCGTCAAGAGCATTTATACCACTAAAAGTCCATTCTGAACTAGTAAAAGTTGCATTAGGTCCAAAGCTATCATTTCTATAAGCCCATCCATCAAGGGATTCCCAAACAGTACCAGTTCCGTCTACACCAATTTCTCCTATAAGATCAGTAATAGCTCCATTATAATATAAAATTACAGTGTCGTCTCCATTGTTATTAAGCTCTCCAGTTGTTATTTCATAAGTTGGATTAATTCCCAAATATTGATTAAATAAAGGAGTCTCAGTTCCTAAATAAATATATTCTCCTGCTGTTTTAGCATCTGCAGGGAAAGTGTAAGTCTCAGTTCCAGATGAAGCGCCACCATTTCCAGCTCTTTCTAATCCATAAACACTTAAATCTGCAATATCATTAACAACATAAAGTTCTAGCCCTTTTGGAAGCCCACCAGGGAGAGGTCCATCAATAATACCAGTGATAACTAAATCTTGACCAAAAGAAATGGTTGTCATTAAAAATGTAAATAATAAAACGTAAATTTTTTTCATAATTGTGTTTGTTTTTATATAAAATTAGGATAACAAATATAGTCAGAATTTCGTGTTAATTGAAAAAATTGGAACATTAAAATGCTATTTTACAATAAAATAACATAATATATAATTATTTCGCAATCTGTAATTCTGTTTGTTAAACATATTTAATGAAATAGTAAAACTAAAATTAAAACAATATTATTTTTAAGTTATCTTAATGTTATTAATAAAGCGGTCTTTTTTATTGTTTGTTATTAGTTCTATCTTTACACATCAATTTTTTTCAAATAAAACTGATGAGAAATAAGGATATAAAAATTTTACTGGTCGATGATGAACCTGACATTTTAGAAATTGTAGGT
>Ga0190293_1000526_pt1 | contig 13661 bp, 14 predicted proteins | sample 48693001_MG_FD_161671 | JGI IMG/M metagenome (GOLD analysis project Ga0190293, IMG submission 161671) | Hydrothermal vent microbial mat bacterial communities from Southern Trench, Guaymas Basin, Mexico - 4869-30-0-1_MG | ecosystem: Environmental > Aquatic > Marine > Hydrothermal vents >... | reverse complement strand
CTTTGCTGTTTCGGTGAGCAGAAAAACAGGAAAGGCGGTTGAAAGGAACTATATAAAAAGAAGAATGAGGGAATTATACAGACTGAACAAAGATATTCTCGAAGAGAATCATGATCTCTGGATCCTGATGAAAAAGAAGTTTACAAAATCTGATTCAAAAGAAATTGAAAATATATTTGTTGACTCCTTATTAAAAATAAAAAACAGATGATAAAAAAGGCGGCTGTTCAGATCTTGAAGGGATACAAGAAATATGTTTCTCCTCACTTGGGGAATAATTGTAGATTTTACCCGACCTGTTCAGTTTATACTCTGGAATCGATTAAGAAATTCGGAGTTTTAAAAGGTACCTTTCTCGGAACTAAAAGAATTTTTAAATGTCACCCCTTCCATCCGGGAGGAGTAGATCATGTACCCGACAAATTTGAGGTGAAAATAAAATGGACACAAAAAAACTGATCTTAGCTATCGCATTGTCGATAATTGTAATTACTTTATACCAGTATTTTTTCATGCCGAAACCGGCAGTCAAGACCAATGTACCTGTCGAGGCAGGAGTGGTTCAAACAGTGATTCCTCCTGTTAGTATAGAGAAATCAGATGAGAGCGGATCAAAAAGTCTTTCAGATATTTTCTCTAAAACAAAAAAAGAAGAGAAAGTAGAAGTGATTACAGTTGAACCGATTGTATCTGATGTGGTCGGTGAAACTGAAAAAGATATTGTTGTTGAGACAAATCTGTTCACTGCGGTGTTTACCAACAGGGGCGGCGGCTTAAAATCATTTGTATTGAAAAAGTATAAAGATGATCTGAAAAACCCGCTTAATCTTATTTCTGAGAAGGTTAATGATGAATTCGGCAGGGATCTCCTTCCATTCTATTTTTCAATATTTTCTCAGGAAGAGTTTGTCAAAGAGTTGAACAGAAATCTTTTTGGTCACTCAGGGACAAGTACTCTGATCGTATCCGGAAACATTGAGAAAGAGCTGGTTTTTAAATATTCCAGTGTGACAAAAAACATTTCGGTAGAAAAAAGGTTTTTTTTCCGGAACGATTCGTATGTCATCGGAATGAAGATATCTGTTATAAAGGACGGAAAGCCTATTTCTATTCCCATAGTGTTCGGACCGGACCTTGAAAATAATATCGGCGCTCAGAGAGCTCAGAGTTCAAATTTGATCCTGAAGGGTTTTGATGGAACTGACATACAGGACATCAAATTCTCGAGCGTGAAGCGGCAGAAGCTTGGAGAAGGGATCGAGAGCGGAGAGGGGACTTTCAACGGATTTTTCTATTGGATAGCTTATGAACGCCCCTATTTTGCAGCGATGATAAGAACGGCCAGAAGGGATGCTCCTTTAAAATATTACACTGTACAAAGAGAAGTAGAGAACGGTGTAAAGAAGAATTATTCTTTTATAACTTTTTCTGATCCTGTTTCGGTCTATTTCGGACCCAAGGATGAAAAGGAACTTGAAAAAATTAAATCCATTTTCCCTGAATCAAACAAGATCATAGATTATGGTTGGGCGATATTCGGTGCAATTGCCAAGATTATGCTTAAGGGGTTGACCCTTATTCATCAATATATACCTAATTACGGTTGGGCTCTCGTTGTTTTCACTCTTTTTATCAAAATACTGCTATTTCCTCTTACTTACGCCTCCAGTGTTTCCATGGCCAAGATGCAGACTCTGCAGCCGAAAATTAAGGCAATCAAGAAAAAATATAAAAACCCTAAAGACCCTGAGCAGCGAAAGAAGATGAATGTGGAAACCATGGCTTTGTATAAGAGTGAAAAGGTCAATCCTGCCGGAGGATGTTTGCCGCTCCTGCTGCAGATGCCTGTATTTTTCGGGTTGTTCAGGCTTCTTCAGACCTCGATCAGTATTCGCCATGAACCATGGATATTATGGATCACGGATCTTTCATTAAAAGATGCTTTCTATGTATTACCGGTTCTGATGGGTGTTACACAGATAATTGTTTCTAAAATGTCTCCAACATCTGCAGATAGTTCACAGAAAAAGATGATGTATATAATGCCTGTAGTCATGGTATTTCTCTTCATGAACTTTTCAAGCGGGCTCAACCTTTACTGGTTTATTTCAAATCTGCTTCAGATTGGACAACAACATATAATAAATAAAAAGATTTTCGGTGAAAAAAAGCGTGAAGATGCCGAAAAGAAAAATCTGAAGAGAAAAAAAAGAGGTGCCTGATAAATGAAAAAAGAATTTAGTTCTGCATCTTTAAAAGAAGCCCTGCTGAAAGCAGCTGATGAATTTAATGTTAGTGAAGAAGATATCAGATATGAGATCATAACGGCAAAAACTAAATATTTCGGATTTAAGCAGAGGGAAATACATATCAATGCATGGGCTCAGGAAGGGATAGATGAAAAAGAGCTCTCCTCATTTATCAATTCAATGATAGATCAGATGGGATTGAGTCTTGAGTTTAAACTGACTGAAGGGAAGGGATTTGTCACGGCAAATTTTTCAGGTGAAGACTATAAACTTCTTCTCTACAAAAATGGCAATCTGCTTAATGCCATTCAATACCTTCTTAACAGATTATTCGGAGAGATCGTAGGAAGCAAAATCTATTGTGAATGCGAGAATTTCAGGAAAACAAGAGAACAGGAACTTAGCAGGCTTGCTCATCAACATGCCAAATCAATAAGAAAGAATGGGAAGAGGATCACCGTAAGGGATCTTAATCCATTCGAAAGAAGAGTTGTTCATATGATAATCAACAAATATTCAGATCTTGAATCCGCCAGTGCGGGAGATTCGTTTCTGAAGACGATCACAATAAAAAAGAAATAATGGAAGAGGGGACTATAGCAGCCCTTTCAACACCTTCAGGAAGGGGGGGGATCGCTGTTATCCGGATCTCGGGAGACCTCGCAAAGGCCATAACAAAAGAGATCATTGAAGGTGTTCCCGATGAGATAACCGACAGAAAGGCTGTACACTCATTTATCACTGAATCAGGAAAGCGGATCGAGGAGTGTGTCTATACCTTCTTCAGATCTCCCAATTCATATACAGGTGAAGATATAGTTGAAATATCTATCCATGCAAATCCTCACCTTGCAGAAGCGGTTCTGAGCCTGATATTAAGAAAAGGTGCGAGGGCAGCGCTTCCGGGGGAGTTTACCTACAGAGCTTTCAAAAATAAAAAGATCGATCTTATCCAGGCTGAATCAATCAATGAATTGATAAATGCCAACTCAAAATATTATGCAGAGATGAAGTTCGGGAATCTGGAAGGGAAGCTTTCAGAATTTCTTGAAAATCTTAAAAAGGAGCTTGTGAACCTTGCAGTAAAGGTTGAAAGCATAATTGAGTTTCAGGAGGACCAATCACTGGAAGAGATAGAGTTCACTCCGGAACTTAAATCATCCATCGAGGGAATAAACAGAATAATCAGCGGGTACAGATTTAACGAAGTCCTTGATAAAGGGCTGAAAGTAGTTATAGTCGGAAAAGCAAATGTGGGGAAATCTTCGCTTTTTAACTCGATGCTTCTGGAGGAACGGTCAATTACCTCATCGATCCCGGGGACCACACGTGATTTTATCAGAGAAAAGATATTTGTTGAGGGCTATCCGGTTGAGCTTATTGATGTAGCAGGGATCAATTCAGGGCCTGTGGATGATATTGAAAAGCTCGGTATCAGCAGAAGTATAAACCTGGTGAAAGATTCAGATGCAGTAATATTTCTTCTGGATGGTTCTACAGATATTGATGAGAATGACAGGTCGATCTACGATCTTATAAAAGAGAAAGAGCAGATCATATTTATTAACAAATCTGATAATTTAAAGGCCGGAATAGTTGAATTTGTTTCCGGAGAATTCACCAGCAGTAAAATTTTTCAACTCTCTGTTTTAAAGAACATCGGGATGGAGAAGGTTTATGAGTTCATTTCATCAATTATAAATGAGATCGGAGAGGACAGGGCGGAGATAAGTGTGAATCTGAGGCAGAGAAATCTCCTTATTGAAATTTCAGATTCCCTTAATAATATAGAGAGAATGACAAAAGCAGGGAAAACGGATATAGAATTAACAGCTGAAGAGGTCAGGACCTGTGTTGCAAATATAGGTCGTCTTCTGGGTGAAGTAACAAATGAAGATATTCTGGGAAAAATATTTTCAAATTTTTGTGTGGGGAAATGAAAGTAATAATAATCGGAGCAGGGCATGCCGGTATTGAGGCGGCATATGCGGTGTCAAAACTTGGTGCTGAAGCTCTCCTCATAACGACTCATCTCGAGACGATCGGGCAGATGTCATGCAATCCTTCGATAGGGGGAATAGCTAAAGGTCATCTTGTAAAGGAGATCGATGTGTTCGGAGGAGTAATGGCTCGAGCTGCGGATGCTACCGGAATTCATTTTCTGACTCTTAACAGGAGCAAAGGCCCTGCGGTAAGGGCTACGCGGACCCAGAATGACAAGATAAAATATAGATTTTATACGAAAGCTTTCCTCGAAAAATGTGAGAATCTTTCAGTTTACCAATCAATTGTTTCCGGGATCAATATAGAAAGAGGAAAAGTTACCGGAGTAAATCTTCTTGAAGGCAATACTATTGAAAGTGATGCTGTGATTATTACTGCCGGGACATTCCTGAACGGGAAAATATATATTGGGGATACGGTAATTGAGGGGGGGCGGAGTAACGAACCGGCCTCTACACATCTTGCTGAAGATATAAAAAAGATAGGATTTGAAACTATCAGGCTTAAAACAGGTACACCGATGAGACTTCATTCCGATTCAATTGATTACTCATTCTTCGAACCGCAGCCGGGTGATGAGAATCCAAACCCATTTTCAGTGTTTACCGCAACTAAACCTGAAAATAAAATTATATGTTATCTTGGGTATACAAACCCGAATGTCAGAAAAATTCTTGAGGAAAATCTTCACTATTCGCCTCTCTTCTCAGGGAAGATCGAAGGGATCGGACCGAGATATTGTCCGTCAATTGAGGATAAAATAGTTAAATTTCCCCATAGGGAGAGGCATCACTTTTATCTGGAGCCTGAAGGGGTTGATAATAAAGAAATATATGTAAATGGATTATCGACGAGCCTCCCGGTTGAGGTGCAGAAGAAACTTCTGAAACAGATCCCGGGACTGGATAATGCGGTTATGATGAGGCCTGCTTATGCCATAGAGTATGATGCAATATCTCCCACCCAATTGGGTAAAACCCTTGAGTCAAAAGAGGTGTCAGGCCTGTATTTTGCCGGCCAGGTAAATGGGACATCGGGATATGAAGAGGCTGCTGCACAGGGGCTGATGGCGGGGATCAATTCTGTTCTTAAGATAAAGGGTGAAGATCCCTTTATACTGAAAAGGTCAGAAGGGTATATTGGTGTAATGATCGATGACCTGGTGTCGAAGGGCGTTGATGAGCCATACAGGATGTTCACCTCGAGAGCGGAATACAGGCTGCAATTGAGAGAGGATAATGCATTTGAAAGGTTGGGAGCACATTCAAGGGGTTTCGGACTGATCGATGAAAAGATTTACCGGAAGATCGGTGAAAGGTTGGCAAAAAGAGATAAGATAATTGAAGTATTAAGATCGACAAAGATAAATTATAAAAATAAATCACAAAGCTTGTTTCACCTTCTGAAAATGCCGGAACACAATTTTGCATTAATTGAAAAATTGTATGGTAAAAAGATCGGTGGAGAAAAGCCGGGTGATGGGCTTACCTTGTCCGATATTTCTTTCATAGAGGCCGAAGTAAAGTATGAAGGTTATATCAGGATCCAGAATGAGAATATAAAAAGGCTGAACAACATTGATAAAGTTAATATTCCTGCTGATATTGATTATGAAAAAATTGACGGATTATCAACCGAGGTGATCCAGAAACTCAAAGTAAAAAAACCGAAAACCTTAAAAGATGCCCTGGATCTCCCCGGAGTAACTCCAGCCTCGATCAATGCAATAAGTATTTATCTCACATTGAGAAACAGATAAATATCTAAATTTTTATTTTTTTGCGGATTTTTCAAGTTCTTCCAGACGGTCACTTACTTTGTGAAACATTGATGTAAGTCCTGCCATTGGTCCGCCTAAAAAGAAGAGGGCAACACCAAAAAGAATTGTTGGAAGCTCCTTGTGCATTATTCCTAATACGATTCCTGCAATTCCTATAATAACAGCTAAAATTCCTGCCGGGATTCCCATTGGACATCTTAATTTCTTTTCTTGATCACTCATTTTATCTCCTGTTTAAATTAAATTTAATTTTTCTTTCAGTTCTATCTCCCTAGGGAGGCTTCTGAAAGCAATTATTCCGTCTATCAATATAGTCGGTACTGCATGGATGCCGAGTTTATATCTTCTCACCAACCCTTTCGGTGAGCTGATTAAAGTTTGTTTTAACCGGAACTTTCCCGGATTATTATTTATTATTTTATTCAATAATTTTTTTGCAGTTCTGCAGTAAGGGCATGTAATCCCGTAAAACAATTCAACATCTTTCATAATGCACCCACAATGGTTGTATTGTACCCTAAGTTTCTGTATGTTACAACATAGAATAGGATTAATATGGGTCATGATCACAAAACAAATAATTATAATCGTGCATTTGCTATCGGTATTTTGCTTAATATCATTTTTGTTGTAATTGAAGCAGGGTATGGAATTTCGGCAGGGTCTTTAGCATTGATAGCTGACGCCGGTCACAATTTAAGTGATGTATTAGGGCTTGTGCTTGCCTGGGGTGCTGCGCTGTTGGCTGCGAAGCCCGCGACAGATAAAAGGACTTATGGTTTTCGTAAAGCCACAATAATAGCATCTTTAGCCAGTGCAATACTGCTGCTTGTCGCTTTAGGCGGTATTGCATGGGAAGCTTTTGGCCGGTTCTTCGATCCGAAACCGGTTGAAGGTATTCCCGTGATAATAGTTGCGGCGATCGGAGTTGTCATCAATACGATCACAGCGTTGCTTTTTATATCCGGCAGGAAACATGATCTGAACATCAAGGGTGCATTTTTGCATATGGCTGCTGATGCGGGAGTTTCATTCGGTGTCGTTGTTGGCGGAATATTGATCTTGGCCACAGGCTGGTTGATGATCGATCCGATAATAAGCCTTCTTATTGTGGTTGTTATCCTTATCGGCACCTGGTCTCTGCTCCGCGACTCGATGAATCTTGCTATGGATTCTGTCCCTGAAGGTATCGATATTGCCGGAATAAAAAAATATCTGACCGGACTTGAAAATGTTTCCCAGATACACGATCTGCACGTCTGGGCACTAAGTACAACGGAAGTTGCTTTATCGGTTCACCTTATCATGGTTGATGATTTTTTCAAAAAAGATTTTCTCTCAAAGATCCAGCAGGAATTGCACGATAGTTTCAACATCGAACACTCTACGATCCAGATCGAAAGAGAGAGTGATGATTGTATGCTCAACAATACTGAACACATTTAAGCCGGGGTCACTTCGACAAGCTCAGTGACCAAAACGGGGGGACGGTGCTTGACATTTTGACATTTCGTAATACTTGTACATAAAAAATCGAACCGCCCCCGATTTTTGTGTACATATTTGAGATCTGAATGAATAAAATGTCGTAATACAAGACCTGACCCCGCTGATTAAAGTTACATAGTTAGGCTACGTTCCTCATTATTTTTGCAAGAAACCGTGGGGTGGGGTGTTCTACTTGTATTAAAGGAGGCTGGATGAAAAAATCATTAATTTTGATCATAGCAGCAATGATCGTACTTGCAGGAACAACATTTGGAGCAGGCTATATTTCCAAACATATGAGACAGGGTGTTAACATGGCTGAGAAAAATCTTTACAGAGGGCAGATGCTTCTCAGAATGAAGGCTGAACTCGGACTTACTTCTGATCAGGTAAAAAAGATCGAACAGATGAGTCTTGATTTTCAGGGATCTGTTATAAAAAGGATGGCTGATACAAAGATCCTGGAACTTAAACTGGCAAATTATCTCCAGGGAGATAAGATAAGTAAAAAAACAATTGAGAAAATGATAAAAGAGATCGCAGGATTAAAAACTAATCTTCAGATCGACAGGATCTTTCATCTTCTTGATGTTAAGAGTATTTTAACCCCGGAACAGATAAAGAAAGCTGATGAATTAAAGTATAAGTATGGAAGAAGAGCATTCTTTAATGAAAGGGGCAGATCACTAAGAGGTATGGATAGAAAAGGCGACCGTAGATCAGGAAGGCCTGGTCTCAGATAATATTTTCATGTGATTCTTCTATGGGAGGGGCTTGCCCCTCCCTTTTTTTTTATACTGCTTTACCAACTTTTACACTTAACCACACTTGAAAACAGGGGAGAAAATCTATATAATAATCTCTCTATGGATAATTACAAAATTCGGATTTTCGGCAGGAAGGAACTATCCGGAGCGATAACAGTATCAGGCGCCAAGAATGCTTCACTGCCTGAACTGGCAGCAACAATTCTAACCGATTCCGAGGTTCTGCTTAATGGAGTTCCGAATGTTGAAGATGTAAATACAATGTTCAATGCATTGGAAAGTATCGGAGCGACAGGAAATTTCACCAGGAACAAAGTTAATATAAATTTTAGTAATATTAAGGAACCTGTTGTCTCTGAAGCTATCTCAAAAACATCAAGATCGTCAATACTTATACTCGGGCCTCTTTTGGCTAGAAACGGGTATGCCAGAGTTTCCCTCCCCGGAGGATGTGCAATAGGGGACAGAAAGATCAATTTCCATCTCGAAGGCCTTGAGAGAATGGGTGCAGAGATCAGGGTGGAGGACGGATATATCTCAGCCAGAAGTAAAAGGCTGAAAGGGGCCGACTATACTTTCCCGGGAGTTAGTGTTACCGGAACTGAAAATCTGATAATGGCATCAACCCTTGCAGACGGAGAAACAATATTGAGGAATTGTGCAGTGGAGCCTGAAATTTCAGACCTGATAACTTTTCTGAAATCAATGGGAGCGGAAATATCAGGAAGAGGGGAAGATACGATCAGAATAAAAGGCAAAAATATCCTCAAAGGAACTTCTCACACTGTCATCCCGGACAGAATTGAAATGGGAACATATGTCATTGCTGCGTGTTTGAGAGGTGACAATATCGTTGTGAAAAATTGTATTCCCGAATATATAGGGAGCCTTTTGAAAATTCTTGAATCAATCGGAGTTGAAATATTAATAAACGGAGATGAAATTTCAGTTAAAGTTCCCGACAAATTAAAACCTGTTGAGGTCAATACAGATCCTTATCCCGGATTCCCGACCGATCTGCAGGCACAATTAACAACATTGCTTACCCAGGTTGAGGGAACTTCACTAATAAGAGAGAATATTTTTAATAACAGGTTCAAGCATGTTATAGAATTGAACAAGTTGGGTGCAAATATTGCAATAAACGGTAATATTGCTGAAATCAAAGGAGTTTCTGATCTTAATGGGACATATCTCAATGCAACCGACCTGAGAGCATCGGCTTCTCTGGTCCTTGGAGCATTGATCGCTGAAGGTGAGACTTATATTGATAATGCTTACCAGCTTTTCAGGGGTTATGAAGATATGCCCGGGAAACTGAACAAAATAGGTGCCGACATCAGCACAATGAAGGTGTAATATGGGTGATTGTCTTTTTTGTAAAATAAGTTCCGGAGAAATACCGACCGAATTTTTATTTGAAGATGATAAAGTTGTTGCATTCAGAGATATTGATCCTAAGGGACCTTTTCATATTCTGATAATACCCAAGGATCATTTTACTTCAATAAAAGATGTTAAAGATGAATCATTGATAGGACACATGTTCTCTGTGGGGAACAATGTCGCAGAAGAGAATAGTGTTGATAATTTTAGATATATCATTAATACCGGAGAGGAAGCCGGACAGACGGTTTTTCATGTCCACCTCCATCTTATTGGTGGCAGAAGGATGACCTGGCCTCCCGGTTAAGGAGTAAAAATGAAGATTAAATGGATCGGGCACTCTGCCCTGCTGCTTGAAGGAAGCCGTAAAGTATTGATAGATCCTTTTCTTTCAGGAAATCCTGCAGCAACGGTTTCGCTGGACGATATTACCGAGTGTGATGTTGTTGTTGTCACACATGACCATGGTGACCATATCGGTGATTCATTCGAGATCTGTAAAAAAACAGGCGCTGTTTTTGTTTCTCTCAATGAAATATCGGAGTTGGCTGAAAAAGAGGGATTAACTGCCGAAATGATGAATGTAGGAGGGACAATTGAAAATAACGGGGTTAAGGTTTCATTAGTTCCCGCATTACACACTGCAGACCTTGGCGGGACCGCGGTGGGAGTTGTTGTTGAGCTTGACGGTGTAACCGTATACCATGCCGGAGATACCGGATTAACAATGGATATGGTTCTTATAGGGGAAATGTATAAACCTGATATAGCATTTCTTCCTATCGACGGCAGATTTACGATGACTCCGCGCCTTGCAGCTAAAGCGGTTGAACTTCTTAAAGTTCCGAAAGCCGTCCCTTTTCATTTTAATACGTTTCCTGCAATCGAATCTTCACCTGAAGAATTTAAATCTCTGGTCAAGGGTGACTGTGAGGTCACTATTATGAAGCCGGGTGATAGTATAGAATTATAAATGCCTTATATAATTGACGGTAATAATCTTATTGGCAGCTCTCCGGACATATCTCTGGAAGATAGTAATTCAAGGAAGGAGATCATTGCGATAGTAAGAAAATTTCAGAAGAAAAAAAACAGTAAGATCATAGTTGTTTTTGACGGGGAACCTGATACTTTCTCAAGTGAAGAGAACCCTGCCGGGAAAATAATAGTAAAATATCCTCCTATCGGAGATTCCGCCGATGATGAGATAAAAAGAATACTGGAAGGATATATATATTTCAAAGATGTGGTTCTCGTAACGTCTGACAGGGAATTAAAAGATGTTGCGAAAAAGAAAGGGGTAAAAGTAATAAATTCGATCGAATTCTATTATGAACTGAAACGTGTATACAGAGCGACAGGAAGAATGGAGATGAAACAGAAGCGGATTGATACTGAGTTAAGTGATGGAGAGGTCGATCAGTGGATGAAAATTTTTGATGAATAATATTCTATTCAGACAATAGTGTGGATCTCTCCCGAGAAAAAGGCCTTCTCTTCACCATCCTTAAGTTTTAGAACAAGGGCACCCATATCATTGATCTTTTTAAATTCGCCGTTTACTATCTCTCCTGAATGGTGAAAACTTATTTCATCACCCTGTTTATGCTTTAAATAAAACAGGTATTTTTTCAGTATATTCTCATACAGTCCATTTTCCATAATTCCGATGAAGTAGAGCAGATATTCGGATATCCTTAACATTAATTCATCAATACTAATTTTTTTGCCGGAATTTATGGAAAGTGATGTGGCGGTATTTGAAATGCTTTTGCAAAACTGCTGCCGGTCGACATTAACATTAAGACCTATTCCTATTACAGACAACATACTATTACTGAACAGCTTATTCTCAATCAGTACTCCTCCTGCTTTTAATCCGGATAATTCTATATCATTAGGCCACTTAAGCTGGACTCTCAGCCCTGAGATTCCGGTTACAGCTTCTGCTACGGCAGTCCCTGCTGCCAGCGATAGAAGTCCGAGGTTTTCATTGTTGTTTACATTAAGCAGGTAGGATATGTACATTCCTCCTGCTCCTACCGGGACCCACTTGCGTCCGTCACGCCCTTTTCCACCGGTCTGAATGTCAGCGGAAACGATCAGCGGGATATCTCCGGAAAGAGAATCAAGATTTTGATTTATATATTCATTTGTCGATATGCAGACAGGCATATCTGCTATATTGATAAAATCCGGGATGGAGCACTCTCTGTCAGGTGAGGTCAGATAAAGTTTTTTCAAATTTTTCCTTCTTATCGATCGACTCCTGAAGAGTTCTTTTGAATCCGTTAACTATATCTACAGGTGCTTTCTTAACAAAATCACTGTTCTTAAGCCTGTTCTCAATATTATTGATAAGGTCTTCCGTTTTTTTCAGTTCCTTACCTAGCCTTTCGATCTCTTTTTCTCTATCCGCCTCGTTCTCAAACGGGAGGAGTATTTCCCAGTTCAGGTGGACTCCCCGATATCCTTTTGGAAGAGATGAAAAGTCTTTTACTATTTCAGCATTTTCACTTTTTGTAAGAAAATTAAAATATTTTAAAAGTTCTGAGAAAATCTCCTCCTCTTTCTTTGAAGAAGATTTCAAAAATGTTTTAAGCCGAGTATTGGGATCAATTTTATTTTCTGTCCTTGTTTTCCTCGTTTCTCCTGTTATTTTCTTCAATAATTCAATGTTTTTATATTCGGAGGTGAAAACCAACTCGCTTTTAAACGAAGGATACTTAGTTTCAAGAAGGAACTCTTTTTCTGTTCTGATCTTCTGATAAATCTCTTCAGTAAGGTATGGGGTGAAAGGGTGAAGAAGTTGAAGGGATCTGAAAAGCGTGTACTTGAGTACGTTTCTTGTCTCTTTATTTTCTATATCACTTTTTGAGAATTCCAGATACCAGTCACAATATTCATGCCAGAAAAAATGGTATAGAACATCTGCCGCTTCGTTCAACTTGTAATTATCCATCAATGAGTTAATATTTTTTGTTGTGAGATTCAGTAGATGCAGTATCCACTTGTCGGTAATTGAGATCTTGTCAAAATCTATGTTCTCAGATTCATCCCCTTTAAGGTTCATAATAATGTATCTTGAGGCATTCCATATCTTATTTGTAAATGCTTTATATCCCTTTATCCTGTTTATTGAAAGAGAGATATCCATCCCCGGGACAGCCTGAATAGCAAGTGTAAATCTCAGAGCATCGGTTCCGTATTCCTTAATTATATCAAGCGGATCGATAGCATTATTCTTGGTCTTGCTCATTTTCTGTCCTTTGTCATCTCTGATCAAACCGTTTATCAGCACTTTTCTAAAGGGGATATCTTTTCCGAAATGTATTCCCATCATAACCATTCTGGCTACCCAGAAGAAAATGATATCAAAAGCAGTTACCATCAATGATGTCGGATAATATTTTTTAAAATCCTGTGATCCATCCATCCATCCGAGTGTGGAAAAAGGCCAGAGGGCAGAAGAGAACCAGGTATCAAGAACGTCAGGGTCCTGTACTATTTTTGAAGAGCTGCATTTCGGGCAGGTTTCCGGATGTTCGACAGCAACTGTTATTTCATTGCAGGATTCGCAATTGTATGCCGGGATCCTGTGTCCCCACCATAGCTGTCTTGATATACACCAGTCCTGTATATTATTCATCCAATTAAAATAAATTTTTTCCCATTTGCCCGGGATGAACTCAACATCTCCTGTTTTTACTGCTTCTATGGCCGGTTTTGCAAGCTCTTCTGTTTTCAGGAACCATTGCCTGGATACATTTGGTTCAACAATAGTTTCACATCTTTGACAATGGCCGACATTGTGTGTGTGTTTTTCCTCTTTTTCTATATTTCCTGTTTCACTCAATATCTTTATTAATTCTTTTCTACATTCTTCACGGCTCATCCCTATGAACTTCTCAGGGATATCTCCGGTCATTTTCCCCTCTTTGTCAATTACGACCCGGCTCTCAAGGTTGTGTTTTAAAGCAATACTAT
>Ga0190293_1000525_pt1 | contig 13679 bp, 10 predicted proteins | sample 48693001_MG_FD_161671 | JGI IMG/M metagenome (GOLD analysis project Ga0190293, IMG submission 161671) | Hydrothermal vent microbial mat bacterial communities from Southern Trench, Guaymas Basin, Mexico - 4869-30-0-1_MG | ecosystem: Environmental > Aquatic > Marine > Hydrothermal vents >... | reverse complement strand
TGATCACATCGATGACACCATCTCCGTCGACATCGAGCGCGGTCTCTTCGATCGTGACCGTTTCGACGATATCTGCCACACCGTCGTCATCAAGATCAAGCTCGCGTACTTCGGTATGAACGGAGCGATATCCGTCAGCTTCTCCATCGCCGGACAGGTCGAGCTCCTTGAATGACGTTTCGACGATCGCACCATCATCAGGGTCAACCGTTGCCGGTTCGCTCGTTGGTTTCGAGTCTTCGGTTGTCATCTTGGATCCTTCATAGTGATGGGAACATCGTAGGCAGCTTTGCGCCCTCCGCAGATCGTAGATCGTAAATCGCCGGAGAATGGTGGAAGGCGGGTTGTTCCTAGCCTCTCCATCATGAGCCAGATTCTCGCCCTCGTGTCCGCCGCGCTCTTCGGCGTTGCTGATTTCACCGGAGGGCTGGCGTCGAGAACCATCTCGGCGTGGCGCGTAACGGCATGGGCCCAACTCATCGGCATCCCTGTGATCCTCATTGCTCTCGCGACGATCAGCGAGAGCAGTTTCACGACACGGGACCTGATCTACGGGATCGTGGCCATGTTCTTCGGTCTCGTTGGCATCTCGCTGCTCTACATGGCGCTGGCTGCAGGAACGATGTCGATCGTTTCCCCCATCGTCGGTGTGGTGTCGGCATCGATCCCGGTCGTGTGGGGCCTGTCGACGGGCGAGTCGCTTGGTACATACCAATGGATAGGAATCGCGGCCGGTCTGATCTCGATCGTGCTCATCGCCGGTCATAAACCCCACCAGAGCCATCCCACCAAGATCATCCTCCAGGCCCTTGCTGCGGCTGTCGCATTCGCTGTGTTCTTCATCGCCATGGGGCAGACGTCGTCCGATTCAGGGCTTTGGCCGCTCGCAGCAGGACGCCTCATAACCGTTCCGATTGCGTTCGGGGTCGCCGCCATCACAGCAACTGCAGCCATCCCCCGGCGTTCCGAGTTACCCAAGGTCGCGTTTGTCGGAGCCGCTGACGTGGGTGCGAATATCGCTGTGCTGCTCGCGATCCAAACAGGGTCCATCGCCATCACAACCGTTCTGGCCAGTCTCTATCCAGCTTTCACGGTGCTGGCAGCCATAGTCATCCTGCGCGAGAAGCCAACTCGCCAGCAGAGCATCGGCATCGCCATCGCCGTCATCGCCGGCGCCATCCTCACCCTCTGATATCAGGGCTTTGGCGTCGATTCAGCTGATATTTCGTCCAGATCGACGCCAAAGCCCGGAGAACGGACGGTCAGCGGGTGGGGAGGCGGAAGCCGATCTTTCCGCCTGGGCCAGGCTCGGCCCAGATCTCTCCGTCGAGAGCAGATACGAAACCCTTAGCTATCGCAAGGCCCAGACCGGCCCCGCCGGTCTCACGACTTCGGTCTGCATCAGATCGACTGAACGAGTCGAAGGCGAAGGGAAGGAACGCATCGGAGAAGCCTGGACCTTCGTCCAGGACCATCACCGTTGCGCCGGCGTCATGGTTGACCGCAACGGTCACGACGGATCCAACGGGAGCGTGCCGGATCGCATTGTCGATCAGATTGCGTATCACCCTCGAAACCGCCTCAGGGCCGGTACGTGCAATGACCCGATCCGGCGCATCCAGCCTGATCTCCACATCGGCCTTGACGGCGACAGGGTGCAGCACCTCAATCGCCTCGTCCGCAACATCCGTGAGATCCGTGTGTACGGCTTCGATGGCCACGTCACCAGCCTGGATCCGTGCCAGCAGGAAGAGATCGTCGACGAGCGAGTGCAACACGGATAGATCGCGCTGCAACGACGCATAGAACCTGTCCGGATCAGATGCCACACCATCACGAAGCGCTTCGACGGCAACCTGTGCAGAGGCAAGCGGAGTGCGCAGATCATGGCCAACTGCTGTAAAGAACTGGCGCCTTCGCTCGTCCTCGATGGCACGAGCGTTCTCTGCTTCTTCGAGTTTCTGAGCCATCTCATCGATTCCCTTGGCCAATTGCCCGATCTCATCGGCACGCGACACGCCCGTTCGCGCCACCAGGTCACCGGCGGCAACACGCCCAGCTGTGTCAGACATCTTCGTCAGATCCTCGGTGAGGGCTTTGCTCGCAGACAGGGCGAACGCGAGCGAGGCAAGGAGGCCGAAACCAAGCACTACCACCACGAGCGTCAGGTCATGGTCTGAGAAGAACATGCGGCTCGCCGTGACCGTGAGGCCGAAGCCTGCAATAACGAGCGAGACCACTGACAGCACGAACAGCGTGGTGATGAGACGCCGGGATCTCCTGGCAACGACAGGCAGCAGGATCGACGCTGTTGCGCTCACAGCCGCCATCACGATGAAGATGACACCGAGCTCGATGCGGTCAGATCCCGAAGGTTGCATCGTCACCTGGAAGAGTGCGAGCCCAGCCAGAATCGCGGCTACGAAAGCGAGCGCGGCTCTCATGGCTCGAACCGGTATCCCCTGCCCCAGACCGTGAGGATGATCTGCGGGTCGTCAGCGTCCTCTTCGATCTTCTGGCGCAACCTCCTGATGTGAACTGTCACCGTTGACGGATCCTGCCATTCAGAGCTCGACCCCCATACATGCTCCAGAATCTGCCCTCGTGTGAAGACCTGCCTTGGAGACGAGGCGAGGTAGCTGAGGAGATCGAATTCCATGGGAGGCATGTCCACGCTCTCACCATCACGAAAGACCTCTCTCGTCCGTCCATCGATCTTGATGTCTCCGAAGTCGAGCACTTCTGCCGATGGCAGCGTCGGCGCCGCCCGTCTCAGGACCGACCGCACCCGTGCAGCAAGTTCGCGGGGTGAGAACGGTTTCACAACGTAGTCATCTGCGCCCAATTCGAGACCGAGGACCCTGTCCACCTCGTCCGCACGAGCCGTGAGCAAGATGACGGGGACCTGGGTGTACTTTCTCAACTCGGTAAGCACCGAGTACCCATCGAGCTTGGGCAGCATGACATCGAGCACGATCAGGTCGGGTGCATACTCATCGACGCGCTTGAGCGCCGTCTGACCATCGATCGCCTCGATCGTGGTGAACCCCTCCCGCTCGAGATATGCACAGACAACCTCGCGGACCATTGACTCGTCATCAACCACGAGAACGCTGCGTTTGAGCTTGGTGCCTTGACCCATGGTGGTAATCGTACGTCGAACAGACACCGTCCGCACCGTGTTCAGTGTTTGTTCACCTCCCATTCGCATGTCCGCAACAACACGCTGTGATGCTTTCCTCAACACACAGGAGGTGTGCATGTACCCAAGTACAAAGACGTTGCCCAGAGGGCATCGTGTCCAAGCTCTGGCGATAGCTGCAGCACTGATCGTGGCGATCATCGCGTTCGCTACACCAGCGCGAGCGTCGTCGAACGACCCGACCACGTACCGAGTAACCATCGAGAACCTGACAGAGAATCAGACGATCACACCCGCCGTCGTGGCCAGCCATGAGCCGTCTTTCAGAGTGTTCAAGAGGAACCAACCCGCATCCAACGGCATCGCACAGCTGTCGGAGAATGGAGGGGTCCCAATCCTTGTGGACGAGCTCACGTCTGAGGCAGGTGTCGCTGACGTGGCCGTGGCAGGTGAGTCCCCGATCGCACCGGGTGGGTCAGCTTCGACACTGATCACGACCACATCGAGTGCAAGCCGTGTTTCTGTTGCTGCGATGCTCATCTGTAGCAACGACGGCTTCGCCGGTGTATCGAGCATTCAAACAAGCTCGCACGGCAGCGAAGCAACTGCCTACGGACGCGCCTACGACGCAGGATCCGAGATCAACACCCAGGACTTCGACGACCTCGTGCCACCGTGCTCGGGCATCCCTGGTACCGGAACAGGTATGTCCGATCCTGCTCTTGCTGAGAACGGAAAGATCAAGTACCACAACGGCATCGCCGATCGCGGCGATCTCACGCCAGAAGCCAACGGGTGGCAAGACCCCGTCATCAAGGTCACCATCGAACGTGTATCGACGTTCGATGTAACGATCACCAACCTGACCACAGGACAGCCCATCACGCCTGGTGTCCTCGCTATCCATAGTGGGGATTACTCGTTGTTCAGCACAGGGACCGCGGCAACGAACGGGATCCAGCAGCTCGCTGAGAATGGTGGCGTGCCCGTGCTCGCAGCCGAGGTCGCGGCGAACAATGCCGTCGTGGCTTCCGGTGTCATCGGTACCGCACCGATCCCGCCTGGAGAGTCAGCTTCAGCGTCAATCGAGATCGTCGGTGACGCAACGAGGTTCTCACTCGCGGCGATGCTGGTATGCACGAACGATGGCTTCGGCGGAGTCGATGCAGTGATGCTCCCACGCCACATCGGAGACGAGACCACGTTCCAGGCCCCGGCGTACGACGCAGGGACTGAGATCAACACGGAGTCCTTCGATGATCTCGTACCGCCGTGTGACGGCAACCCGGATACGGGAACTGGCATGTCGAACCCTGTGCTTGCAGAGAACGGTACGGTCCATACGCATGCAGGAATCGCAGGTATCGCTGACCTGACGGATGCCCACGATTGGGATGGCGCAGTGTTGTCGATCACGATCGAGCGAACAAGCTGACCAGAAGCATTCCACTGGAGAGACGGATCCCGCCGACCGTGGCGGGATCCGTCGCGTTCGCGGCAGCCACTATTCCATAGTTCTTCACTCAGGATTATGCTTGGGGGGTTACACGGGTCGTCTCGTGGCGATCCATACAGCAAACCGACTGGGGAAACCATGTCAGAGCAATGGGTCTACGCGTTCAACGACCTCGACCAGGCAAACATCTTCTGTGATCACGAATGGGACGAAGTGCGGGGCCTGCTCGGAGGCAAAGGTGCGAATCTTGCTGACATGACGCGTCTTGGCGTCGCCGTACCCCCAGGATTCACGATCACATCCATGGCGTGTAACGCATACCTCGACAGCGAGGAGAGCCTTCCGCCGGACGTACTAACGCAGATCGATGATGCACTTGCCTCTATCGAGGAACTGACAGGGAAGTCCTTCGGAGACCCATCGAACCCCCTACTCGTCTCGTGCCGAAGCGGCGCGAAATTCTCAATGCCAGGCATGATGGACACGGTTCTCAACATCGGGATGAACGACGCCGTCGTTGCAGGCATGACAGAGGTATTCGAGGACAGGCGCTTCGTTCTCGACTCGTACCGCAGACTCATCCAGATGTTCGCCACCGTCGTGATGGGACTGAGAGAGGAACCTTTTGAGGATGTCCTCACCGAGTACCGCACACTGCGCGACGTACCGAATGACAACGGACTCCTCGTTTCAGACCTCGAGGAAATCGTCGAGAAGTTCAAGGCGCTCGTTGCAAGATTCGCAGGACGCGAGTTCCCGTCTGATCCGACAGAGCAACTCACCATGGCGGTCGAGGCCGTGTTCAGATCATGGAACGGAAAGCGTGCGAACGACTACCGCAATGCTGCAGGAATTTCCCACGATCTGGGAACGGCGGTCAACGTCCAGACGATGGTCTTCGGCAACATGGGGACGGATTCTGCGACCGGTGTGGCCGTGTCACGAAACGCTACGACAGGTGAACCCCAACTCGAAGGAGACTTCCTGGTGAACGCCCAGGGAGAGGATGTCGTTGCGGGCACGAGACAGACAAGCACGATCGACGAACTCGAGGCGGTCATGCCTGAGCTCTTCGCCGAGCTTCAGAGCTATGCGGACCTCCTCGAACGCCACTATCGCGACATGCAGGACATCGAGTTCACGATCGAGAATGGCAAGCTATGGCTGCTCCAAACCCGTGACGGCAAGCGCACCGCTCAGGCCGCGGTCCGGATAGCTGTGGACCTTGTAGCCGATGGCATCATCTCGAAAGAGGAAGCACTGATGCGAGTGACTCCCGAACAAGTGGAGTTCTTCCTCCATCCCCAGTTCGATACACAAGCAAGGCTCGCCGCAACGGACGAAGGACTGCTGCTGACCACAGGACTCAACGTGTCTCCCGGTGCAGCAGTCGGAATCATCGCCCTTGACGCCGACCTGGCAGAGACCTGGGAGCAGGAGCGGGAGGAATCCGTCATCCTTGTCAGACCGGAGACAAAGCCCGACGATGTCCACGGAATGCTTGCATCAGCAGGCGTCCTGACATCGAGTGGGGGCCGCACAAGCCACGCCGCACTCGTGGCGCGCCAGTTCGGGAAGCCCGCGGTCGTGGGAGCATCCGAGATCAACGTCGATCTCATGGCGAGAAAGATGATCGTGGGTCAGATGACGATCGCAGAGGGCGAGTGGATCTCGATCGACGGCACCACGGGCGAGGTGTTCGCTGGCCAGATCGCCACCCGAGTTCCAGACATAGACGACAACTGGCTCATGACACTTCTTGAATGGGCTGACGACGTGCGGACCCTAGACGTTTGGGCCAACGCCGACTACCCCGAGGATGCCGAACGAGCAGCCAAACTCGGTGCAAACGGCATTGGGCTGTGTCGCACCGAGCACATGTTCTTCGCCCAAACCCGGCTTCCGATCATGCAGGACATGATCATGGCAACCAATCCCGTGCGGCGCAGGGAAGCGCTCGAGCAGCTGCTGCCGCTCCAGCGATCGGACTTCGCTGGCCTGTTCCGTGCAATGGATGGTCGGCCAGTGATCATTCGTCTACTGGATCCACCGCTCCACGAGTTCCTCCCGAACTACGACAAGCTCGCCCATGACGTGACAGATCGCAAGATCCGCCTCACAGGTGCAAGCACCCTCGAGGAAGTAGATACGCTGCTACGTGACATCAAGGATACCGAGACGATCATGGCGCGCATAGAGACGCTCCATGAGTCGAATCCGATGCTTGGGCTGCGAGGTGTGCGGCTCGGGGTCCTGTTCCCTGACCTACCTCGCATGCAGATCAGAGCGATCTTCGAGGCGGTCATCGAGGTACAGAACGAAGGTGTCGATGCGAAACCTGGGATCATGATTCCGCTGTCAAGCGACGCGGCTGAACTGGTTCCACTCAAAGAGATCGCCACTGAGATCGCAGCAGAATTGAGCGAGCATCACGGTGTCGATATCGAGTACGACTTCGGCACGATGATCGAGACTCCTCGTGCGGCGATAACTGCCGGAGCACTCGCCGAATTCGCAGAGTTCTTCTCGTTCGGTACGAACGACCTGACTCAGATGACATTCGGAATCAGCAGGGACGACGCAGAGAAGAACTTCCTCCTCGAGTACCTGCGAACAGGGATCCTCACATCGAACCCATTCGATACCCTCGACGCCGCCGGCGTAGGAACTCTCATCAAGGGAGCCGTCGAGGCCGGGCGAAAGGCCCGCCCAGGCATCCATGTCGGCATATGTGGCGAACATGGAGGAGACCCTGCGTCCATCGCCCTGGTCGACTCGATGGGTCTCGACTATGTCAGCTGCTCACCCCTGCGTGTACCGGTAGCCAGGCTCGCCGCAGCCCAGTCAGCGCTGTCGAATCCACGGACGCCAAGCGAATAGGAATCGGTTCACCGTTCACGGTTGACAGCACACAGTCGGAATTCAGCGACGGTCGTCAGCGGTCCACTGTCACGCGGACGATGTCTGAGGACGCGAACAGGTCTGCCGCCTCTAGTCCGAACGACGTGCGGTACATCTGTGCCGGAACCCCGATGTCAGCGACGTACAGATCACCAACGTTGTTCGCAGCCTGAGGTGCCACCAGCCCGGACTTGGGAAGGGCGAGAGTCAACGTCGCTCTAGCAGCGACGGCAGGGTCATACACCTCTCCTGAGGTCGAGTCGACTCCTGAGGGGACGTCGAGGGACACGATCGGAGCACCTGATTCGTCTGCCCATCGGACGAGATCGGCGACCCGGCCCCGAGGTGCGCCCGAAAGGCTGTAGCCAATGAGGCAGTCGAGGACGACCGCCGATCCTTCGCTGCGAGTAGGCGGTAGGCCAGCGGATTCGACCCTGACGCCGGTGCTCACGAGCGCTTGCAACTGGTGTGCGATCACGCCTCGATACTGGTCGGCAGGTCTCGAGAGATGGACAGATACAGGCACGTCCCAGCCGGCCAGTCTCCGGGCTGCAACGAGCCCTCCGCCACCGTTACCACCCGAACCTGCGAGGACGACTACCTGTTCGGCTTGCGCACCGCTGATGTACGAATCCATGGTGAACCTGGCGAGGTTCCTGCCAGCGTTCTCCATCATCTGGAGAAGGCTGATACCAAGGTCGTCGATCATCACACGGTCGACCTCAACCATCTGGTCCTTCGAGATCGTTGGGATGGAGGAGAGCGGACAAGCGGGGAACATGAGAGGAAGCGTACTTCGTATTCCGTATTCCGTATTCCGTATCCCGGCCGATAGCCGACAAGCGATAACCGATGGTCGATGACCGATGACGGATGACGGAGGGAGCCGACAGTTCGCAGCTCACAGTTCACAGTCGGAGAACGGAAAACGGAAAACGGAAAACGGAGAACGGAGAACGTTAGATGATTCCGTCGCGTTGGTCGCGGGCACGTTGGGCTGCTGCTGCCTCCCTGCGGACCGCTGACTGGCGATCTCGGTCGGCAAGGCGTCTTGCCGCCTCGTTCTGCTCGGCGACGAAGTGGAGGTATGCGGTCCAGCGGTCATCCGTGATCTCGCCAGCCTTCACGGCTGCCCTGACACGGCAGCCGGGCTCTGATGCATGCGAACAATCTCTGAAACGGCACTCCAGTGACCACTCTTCGATATCGGAGAACAGGCCCTCGACGCCTTCGCCGTCAGCATGGAGTCCTAGAGATCGAATTCCTGGGTTGTCGATAACGGAACCACCGTCAGGAAGCAGGTGCAACTCGCGGGCCGTAGTCGTATGCCGACCCTTGGCATCGGTCTCGCGTACTTCCCCTATCCACGCGACCTCCTCGTCCATGAGGGCGTTGACCAGAGACGATTTCCCGGCGCCTGACTCTCCAATGAATGTTCCTGTCCTGCCGTTGAGTGCGTCGAAGACCTCGGCTATCCCTGACCCGTCCTCGACACTGGTGAGTACGATCGCCACACCGGGAATCCATGGCTCGACCATCTCGGCCAACGCACCAGGGTCTTCGGCGAGGTCTGTCTTTGAGATGATGACGATCGGAGTGGCACCGATATCGCCTGCAAAGGCGACGAACCGCATCAGCTTTCGTTGCTTCAAGGGACGGTCCGCACCGAACATGACGAAGACCAGGTCGATGTTCGCACCGATGACCTGAGTCCCGAATTCGCCTGTATCACGAACAAGGGTGGTCTCTCTTTCGAGGAGGTCCGTGACGGTTTCGTTATCGACAAGCACCCAGTCCCCGACGGCAAGCGGCCTCGACCTTGAGAACGTCGCATGCTGCACGAATCCGTCTCCCGCAACGAGCACCTTCACGGCATCGTGCCTGACTACGCGAGCCGGTGTGCCTCGGGCATCGCTCGCCGCCCACTTGTCAGCCCATCGGTCGTTCCATCCGAGAGCGGTGAGATTCGTTCCTGTCACATGTCCGATCTGGTTGCGTCCCCAACAGAGTACCGAAGGAGGGGCTGACAGTTGACAGTTCACAGAGCGCACTTCTTGCTGTTCACTGTCAACTGTCAACTGTCAACTGCTTCAGCCCAGGGCGCGGTCGAGATCGGAGATCAGGTCGTCGACATGCTCGATGCCGACGGAGAGCCGCACGAGATCAGCGGGAACCTCGAGGTCCGTGCCTTCAACCGACATGTGCGTCATGGCCGCTGGTACCTCGATGAGGGACTCGACCCCGCCGAGGCTCTCAGCGAGGAAGAACAGCCGCGTCTTCCCCACGATGCTATTCGCGGCGTCAACGCCGCCTTTCGGGATGAAGGACACCATTCCGCCGTAACCGGTCATCTGCTTGGCTGCGATGTCGTGCTGGGGGTGAGATTCCAGACCGGGGTACCAGACCCGGTCAACCCGAGGATCATTCTCGAGGAACGACGAGATCGCGGCAGCGTTCGATGCGTGACGATCCATCCTCACTGCAAGGGTCTTGATACCCCTCAAGAAGAGATAGGCGTCGAACGGACCCGGCACAGGGCCAAGTGCGTTCTGCATGAATTTGAGCTGCTCGTACAGATCCTCGCTGTGCATAACGATCGCACCGCCCACAGCATCTGAGTGTCCGCCAAGGTACTTCGTTGAGGAGTGGACAACCAGATCTGCCCCGAGCTCGAGAGGCTGCTGGAAGTAGGGTGTGGCGAACGTGTTGTCCACAGCGACGAGTGCACCATGCTCTCGGGCAACCGCAACAACACCTGGGATATCGACGACGCGTAGAAGCGGATTCGTCGGGGTCTCCACCCAGACGAGTTTCGTCTCGGGTCGCAGGGCATTCACCAATCCGTCTCGTGTGGTCAGATCTGCAGCTGACCACTCGATCCCGTAGTTGGACAGAACACGGGCGAAGAGCCGGAACGTTCCTCCATAGGCGTCGTTCGAGAGTACAAGATGGTCACCTGGCCTGAGGAGATGTCCGACGAGGCTTGTCGCTGCAAGACCCGACGCGGCCGTGATGCAGCCACCCTCTGATCCAGGTACCACGCCTTCGAGAGCAGCCAGTTGTGTCTGGAGAGCGGTGCGTGTCGGGTTGTCGGTCCGGGAGTACTCGTACCCCTTGTGGTCACCAGGAGCACTCTGAACATATGTTGATGTCGCATAGATTGGCACCACAGCGGCGCCGGTTGCCGGATCCGGGTCCTGTCCGGCATGGATCGCACGTGTCTCGAATCTGTCTTCGCTCATGGCATCGGGGTCCTTTTTGACATATGACGTTGCAGGTCTCGATGTAATGCTACGCATGAGACAGCCGTCAGCTGACAGCCATCAGCCATCGGCAGGAGCGAACGCACGGACCTCGATGGCCCCTGTGTTTCCGCCGGTGGAGGACACGACGTCGAATCTCAACACCTGACCAGCGAAGAGTGCCTCCGCTAAATGGTTGTCTGAGGGGTCTCCCGCTGCGAACGGCCCGAAGACATCGCCACCATCGACTGTCACCGTGTATTCGGTTGTCGTGGCCGTGCCGTCACCCATAGTGCGCGTGATGAACTCGACGCCGATGATCTCCTGGGAGGATCCGAGATCGATCTCGATGAAGGCATCATCTCCGCTGCCAGCGGTGGCCCACTCTGTGGCCATATCACCATCAACAGCGTTCTCGCCTGACCAAGCATCTGAGAACACGGAGCTGGCAGCAATAACCGTGGCGCCCTCAGCAAGGTTGTCGCCATGGAGTGCCATGTCATCGTCTCCGCCCATGCTCTCGTCACCAGCTGGAATCCCGGGAAGCGTGAAGCTCGCGAGCTCACTCTGGAACAGGTTGCCGTCTGCATCGGAGCCCTGGACACGGAACTGATACGTCTCCCCTGGGACGGCACCCACGAGAAGAACCTCGTGGTCATCGTGGGCGGTTCCACCCATGTCGAGATCCGTACCAATGGTGCCAAGCGCATCGGTTTCACCCCAGGCAATGGAGCACACGGCATCGATGTTGGTGGTCACGTTCATCCTGGCAACACCATTGGCATCGACGGTGAACTCGAAGTCGCTCGACTGAATCTCCGTGAAGTCGATCACCTCGCTGTCGCTACTCGAACCTGAGCAAGCGGCAGCGACGAGCGCTATCGAGGCGAACACAGCGATGAGCGTGGGTCTGAAGCGGGACATGGATGGGGCTCCTTGTTGGTTTGTCTGTACGACGCGCTTCTACAAGCGAAGGTCACATGGCATTCTGGTCAACGTCACACATCCGACATTGTTCCTTCGCTTCCTGACGTCGACTCGCGTACGCGGGTCAGGCCTGGGGAATCAGTAGATCGAAGTTGAAGATGAAGTTCGGGGCAGGCTCCCCGGATCCATCGGCCATCAAGGACGTATTGAAACCGTTCGGTGCCTGGAGGACCTGCCCGACAGCACCCATGTAGGAACCCGTCCCTCCAATCAAAGCCCGTGTCGCCTGTTGTGACGTCATCGTGCCCTCAAGGCCCGACGAGCTGAGGTTGTCCGGTGGAAAGAGCCGCTCAGCTGAGATAGTTCCAAAGACGTACTCATGCACGCTCGCGACATGCGGCTCAGGTCGGGTGCTATCGATGAGAACCCATCCCCGGCAGAACCACCTCCCCACAGAGCCGGACTCAGTGGGGACGAACCCGTCAGGTGGGATCGTCCCCTCCGGGTATATCCATCCCTCCACGAGGAACGGGTATCGAAAGTCTGCATCATCTGCCGGGTTTCGCGCCACAACCTCTCGCCATGTCTCCCCCAGGCACGCAACATCGACTTGCAGGCTCTCCCGATGGAACCCACCACCAACCGCCGAGGATGCCACTCCACCGACGACCCCACCGACGACGGCTGCACCGCCGACGGCCAGGCCGGTGAGTAGTCGGCGACGCCCGATGTCCTGTCCGTTGTTGTCTGCCTCCACTGTCTCGTCCCCCTTCTGGCTACTGCGTTGCCGCCGGCCACATGTCGCATGTTGCGTTGTACGTTTCCCCTGGAGGCCCAAACTGCCGCCATTCCTCGATCGTTAGGTTGCGACCAGCAGCACGGCATGCAACCTCGGGCCAGGTCGACGTGTCGAGATCCCAGATGATCACCCGATCATCATCGAATGTGCCGAGCCATCTGCCATCGGCGCTCGTGCCAGGGGATGTGCCAGGATCGCTCGGAAACGCCGAACCGATCACTGACCTCGCCTCGAGATCCCAGAGCCTTCCTGATCCGTCCGACGTTGTAACCATGTATCTGCCGTCACCGCTGAACGAAGGTCCATGGCTGAATCCCTCTATGCCACCCACCTGACCAACGAGAGGGCCACCGACTGGCTGAAACGACTCAGGATCCCGCAATAGGGTCGTGCCATCGGAGCTGACAGTTACCAGCCACTGGCCGTCTGGTGAGTACTCGGCGATGACTATCTGGCCACCCCCTTGTGATAGGGTCGCAACGACGTCCCAACTTGCCGTATCCCAGACCACTGAAGCACCCTCGGCCGTGGACCCGACGAGTCGCCTGGCATCGGGATCGAATGACAACCCGAGCATTGTGGTCATGGGTTCGGATGCATCAGGGAGAAGCTCCGTAAGTGGAGCAGCCACGGAGGCTCCAGTGATCAGGTCGTAGACATCAACGACAGGTACCCCGGTGGGTGGCCCACCGCTGACCGCCAGCAGACCGCCGTCGAGAGACATGGCTACCGACTGAGTTGGAGCCTCGCCAAGCACAAAACCGTCGGACGCTAACTCACCGAACCTGCGGAATCGAAGCTGGGTGGTATCGAAGTCCCACGTAACAAGACCATCGGCTGGGCCCAACCAACCGAAGTGGGAGACAGGATCGTCAGGTAATTCGATCTTCCGCGGCGTCCTTGCTGAGAGGTCGTAGAGGATCGGGGAACGGGTGTCTGGCGTATTCACCACCGCCATGGTGCCGTCCGTGTTGAACGTGATCTCACCAGAGTCGTCCCTTGAGAAGGACCGAGTGATGAGGCCGTCACCGCGAGGAGACCAAAGGGCAATCGCCTCCCTTCCCGCAACGGCGATGACATCCCCATTCCGCGATGCAGAGATGTCGGTGACCGAGGACAACTGTGATTCGAAGACGATGGATGTGCCCTTGTCGTGATCAACCACGGCCACCCTCCCTCCAGACTCGGCCAGGATGGCGTACTGATCGGTTA
>Ga0190293_1000524_pt1 | contig 13679 bp, 7 predicted proteins | sample 48693001_MG_FD_161671 | JGI IMG/M metagenome (GOLD analysis project Ga0190293, IMG submission 161671) | Hydrothermal vent microbial mat bacterial communities from Southern Trench, Guaymas Basin, Mexico - 4869-30-0-1_MG | ecosystem: Environmental > Aquatic > Marine > Hydrothermal vents > Microbial... | reverse complement strand
CATGGGGGATAACTCCGCCGAAAGGAGGCCATGGTGGAGCAGATTCAAAATTGAAGGATACCCTTCTAAAACCAAACCAATCGGATCCATTAAAAAAACGGGCGGGTAGTCGTGCAGGAATATTATCCAGTTTGATTGGTATTGCCGCCAGGGAATCCATAGAAACAGGGGAAACAATTGAGATTTCTAACTTGATAAAATTTTAATAAAACAAATTCTTTATGATCAGATGGATCAAAGTTATACCGGTCATTTTGATAACAATATTCTCTGGATGTGACTTCGATAAAAAAAAGGAAGATCTAAAGAGGCCGAATATCGTTTTGATCATAGCAGATGATCTCGGTTATTCTCAGTTGGGATGTTATGGCAGTGATTATTATAAAACACCACATATTGACAATCTGGCAAAATCCGGAATGAGGTTTACAAATGCATATTCCGCTGCTCCTGTTTGCAGTCCTACAAGAGCTTCGATAGTTACAGGAAAGTATCCCGCTAGGTTGAATATAACAGATTATATACCCGGGGATAAAAATAAATCTGAATTACTGGAAATTCCGGAATGGCAAAAATTTCTGCCATTAGAAGAGCTGACAATAGGAGAGGTATTAAAATCAGAGGGTTATAAGACTGCCTGGTTCGGAAAATGGCATCTCAGTAAGTCCAAAAAACCTCCATTAAGTGAGGAGAATAACCCTGAGAAACAAGGGTTTGACGAATCATTTATTACCTACAAGCCAAAGGTGGATGCACCATTTGAAGTGTGGCAAACTCCCGAAAATGACGGACATAATGTGGAAATATTGACAAATAAATCGATTGATTTTATAGATAGAAATAAGGAGAAACCTTTTTTTCTGGTCATCTCTCATAATACTATTCATGATCCATTAATGGAAAAAGAAAGTTTAATTGATAAGTACAGCAAACTTGAGGCTACAAATGAGCCGGAAAATCATGCAACAATTGCAGCAATGATCGAAACAATGGATAACAGTGTCGGCAGGATTGTAAAAAAAATAAAGCAAAATAAAATTGAGAATAATACCATCATAATATTTTATTCAGATAATGGGGCAAGGGATAAATATGCTAAACAGACCCCATTTAGAAAGGGAAAGGGCTGGTTGTACGAAGGCGGAATACATGTACCCCTCATTATCTCTTATAAGGGTGTTGTTGCTCCAAACTCTGTAAATGACGAGCTCGTTTCTTCGACAGATTTTTTTCCAACATTTTCTGATTTTGCATTGGTGGAACCGAAAATAAAATCAACTGTTGATGGACTTAGTATCAAGCCATTACTTCTTGGAGAAAAAGTTGCTTTAAGGCAAAAACTTTACTGGAATTATCCTCATTATCACAGTTCAGGAATGAAACCGGCTTCTGCGATTCGTTCTGGTGACTATAAACTTATTGAATGGTATGAGCCAAAATTGATGGGAGATCAGAATGCTTATGAATTGTATAATTTGGTTGATGATCCTGGCGAGAAGAATGACCTGTCATCAAAATTCCCTGGAAAAGTTAATGAGTTGAAGGTGCTGCTAGATGATTGGAAAATTGATGTAAGTGCTCAGGAACCGAGTATAAATCAGAATTATCATTAGAAATATTAAATTTGTTTATCTATCATTTAGCGCATACTCGAAAAACCAAGAGCACTATTTTTTGCCGACAAAGACGAATAATTGTAGATTTAATCCTTAAAGTAAGAAACTTTATAAATGGCAATATTTCAGAAATCAGTCATAAAAAAGTATCTGGACTATCTTGGCAGAATGCAAATTGACAAAGCGCATTTGAAATTCAGAAGTAATTATAATCCTGCTAAAATTGAGCAGATAAAAATACTAAAAGAAGAAGAATATCAAGATGGTTTTATAAAAGTTCCGGTATCGGGTGTATATACCTTATATTCAGAATCAAATGATGGAAGTTTATTGTATTTGGACGGTAAGTTGATAGTTGACAATGATCTGCATCATAAAGTTCAGGAGGGATTCAGTAAAACAGCCCTAAAAGTAGGCTGGCATTCTATAAAACTGGAATATTTTCAAATGGGTGGAGATAAAGCATTACGGGTTAGCTGGAAAGGGCCTGGATTTAATAAACAGGAAATTCCCTCGAATGTGTTGTTTCATTGATAGAAAAATTTTAAATGATTTTTGTAAAGGATTACTATACAATTAATTAAAAAAAAGAATTGTAAAATGATAAAGTATTTGAATAGTTCCCGTTTGAGTATGCTGGTGATAGTTTTATTTTTGTTTAGCTGTAAAACCGAATCTGTTAAAGAAATTGAAACTGATCTGGCATCCTATGTAAATCCTTTTGTTGGTACAGGCGGGAGTCAGTTGAATGGCCATGGAAATACCTATCCTGGTGCAACCTATCCATTTGGGATGGTTCAATTGAGTCCTGATAATGGGAAAAGTGGACCTTTATATTGCTCCGGTTATTCTTATAATGACGCTATTATTGCAGGTTTTAGCCATACCCACCTTAGCGGAACAGGTGCAGGAGATCTGGCAGATATATCTTTTATGCCTACAACGAAAGAAATCAAGGAAGAATATTTTCTCCAGCCGGATGATTTTATCAGTGATTATATCACAAAAAAAGGGATAAAACTTAATGAATATTATGATACCGAAGAAAAAGCACCTTCTTTTAAAAAACATCTTTTGTTAAAATATCTATCGGAATTTTCGCATGAGCAGGAACAAGCATCTCCCGGGTTTTATGCGGTAAAATTGTTGGAGGATGATATTGATGTGGGATTAACTACGACTGAACTTGTTGGATTTCATAAATATTCTTTCCATAAACCCGCTAAGGAAAATCATATTATCTTAAATCTTGGCTTTTCGATCAACCGGGGGAAACCAGTCAAAACATACCTGGAACAAAGAAGTCCTAATCAATTTGTTGGTTATCGTTTTACAGATGGCTGGGGAGGGCAGCACAAAGTGTTTTTTGCTCTGGAGTTTAAGGATACTCCAATTAAGTTCAGAACTTTTAATGTAGATAAGAAGCTTCAAAATAGTGGAGTGGTAGGAAAAGGAGTTCAGGGAGTGTTTACTTTCGATGGTGCTAAAACTAAAACAATTGTTTTTAAAGTCGGACTTTCCTCAGGGAATATAGAAGGAGCATTGGCTGATCTAAAAACGGTTGATAAGTACAACTGGGATTTTGAGAAAGTCAAAAATGATACAAGATCTAAATGGAATGAGATACTTTCAAAAATTAAAGTTACATCAGATAATGAAGATAAAAAGCGTATTTTTTATACAGCACTTTATCATGTATACTTGACTCCAAATCGCTTTTCGGATGTCAACGGTAATTACAAAGGATTTAATAATAATATGGAGAATGCAAAAGGTTATAAGCAGTATACTGTTTTTTCACTATGGGATACCTTTCGGGCTTTAAAACCATTTTTAGCAATCATGGAGCCTGAATTATATTCCGATATTGTAAACTCTATGCTTGCCCAATACCAACAAACAGGTGTGTTGCCATACTGGGAAATTGCAGGAACAGAAGGAGGATCCATGATCGGGTATCATTCGGTTCCTGTTATTGCAGATGCAATTTTAAAAGGAATTGGGAACTTCGAAAAGGACTTAGCACTTAAGGCAATGATCGATGCTTCTAATCATGACCGAAAAGGTTTGGGTTTGTATCTAAAATATCACTATGTGCCAACTGATCTTAAGGAAGATGCAACTGTGTCTAAAACGCTTGAATTTAGTTACGATGACTGGTGTATAGCACAGGTTGCTAAATATTTAGGTAAAGAAGATATCTATAAGGAATATATGAAAAGATCTGAATATTATAAAAATGTTTATGATCCCAATTTTAAATTAATGAGGGGAAAAAATAGCGATGGGAGTTGGTATGAACCTTTTCATCCAAGATTTGGAGAGTATGGAAATCTTCATTATACGGAAGCAAATGCATGGCAATATTCGTTTTTTGTTCCTCATGATACCGATGAATTGGTAAAAATAATGGGAGGTAAAGATGATTTTGAAATGATGATGGATTCTTTATTTACGCAAACCTCAGAGGTTTTAGGCAGATGGACCGAGGATATTGTTGGTAGAATAGGCCAATATGCGCATGGTAATGAACCAAGTCATCATGTAGGGTATTTGTATGATTTTATTGGTAAAGATAAAAAAACACAATTTTGGGTAAATAAAATAATGGATTCTTTATACGCAGATACGCCGGAAGGTTTGTGTGGAAATGATGATTGCGGACAAATGTCTGCATGGTATGTTTTCAGTGCAATTGGATTTTATCCTGTGAATCCGCTTGACGGAAGATATTATTTTGGTTCACCTCAATTTGAGAACGTGGAATTAAATCTGCCCAATGGAAATATTTTTACGGTTAAAGCGAACAATGTTTCTGATAAAAATATTTTTATAAAGGCTAAAAAATTAAATGGAGAAATTCTTGACCGTTCTTATATTACATATCAGGAATTGATAAAAGGAGGTGTATTGGAATTCGAAATGACCTCCAATAATCGTTAAATATTTATTGGTTACCAAGATCTACAAATGAGTTTAGTGTTTCAACCCAAAGGCTACTTATCAAGTTTCAATGCTATTAATTTCAAGAGAATTAGAGGTTAAATAATAATGCATTTTAATCAATAAAAATGAAATAAGATACTTTTGAAAAGTTTAAATTTATAGTTTAAACAAAATCATGAAACACTTCTATCTATTATTTTTTTTCATTTTACTAAGAGTTAGTTCTGTATCAGCACAAGTTCAGATAGTTGATAGCCCAAAACCAGCTTATGAAAAACGAATTACTTCGGTTGTAAACCAAATTCGTATTATTGATACCCATGAACATTTAGCGACGGAAGAACAAAGAATTGATTTAGCGGATAAGATTGATTTTACATATTTGTTCAGACATTATGCAAAAGAGGATTTAATTTCTGCAGGAAACAAGAAGGGTTTGGTTGAGTTAATATACAATACTGATTTTTCTTTAAAAGACAGATGGGAACTACTGCAACCTCTTTACAAAGCAATGAGAACTACGGGATATGGTCGGGTTCCCCTTATTGCTGCACGTGATCTATATGGAATTTCGGACATCAATGAATCGACAATTGAACAATTAACCTCAAGGATGAAAGAAGCCAATAAAGTAGGTTGGTATAAGCATGTATTAAAAGAAAAAGCAAAAATAGATATATCTATACAGGATATGGGGCATCAAAAATTTGATACTGATTTCTATCGCCATGTTGAAAGATTTACACAATTCGCAATGGTGTCATCAGCATCAGAAATAATGGATCTATGTAAACCATATAATATGCCTGTAAAGAATATGGAAGATTACCTGCATGTGCTTAGAAAGGCATTTACAGAAGGTGTAAATTCAGGTATGGTAGGTGTGAAGATCGGTTTGGCATATAAACGAATTCTCAAATTTGAAAATGTATCAAAAGAAAAGGGAGAAAAAGTGTTTTCATTGGTTTTAACCAATTCAGCTGTTAGTTCAGTAGACCTAAAAGCATTGCAAGATTATCTGGTTCACAGAGTTTTAGATCTGGTTGATGAGTTTGATCTGCCGGTACAGATCCATACAGGTTTACATGCCGGTAACGGAAATTTGATCACCAATTCAAAACCAACTCATCTTGCCAATCTGTTTATGGAATATCCAGACGTTAATTTTATCCTTTTTCACGGAGGCTACCCTTATGGTGGAGAACTGGGTACATTGGCTAAAAATTTCCCCAATGTTTATATTGATATGTGCTGGACCTATGTAATATCGCCGTCCTATAGTGAGCGTTATTTACATGAATGGATTGAGACAGTGCCAGCCAACAAGATCATGGCATTTGGTGGAGATTATAGTTTTGTTGAAGCGGTCTATGCTCATTCTGTAATGGCACGTCAGGTTATTGCTAAAGTACTTATTGCTAAAGTTAAGGATAGATATTTAACTGAAAAAGAAGCTATTGATATAGCAAATATGATCTTAAGGGAAAATGCAATACAAGTATTTGATCTTTATGGAAAAAAGGATATGTTCGATAATGTAGAAGTTTTGAATAAACCCGGACCTATTCATGATTGGTGGGAAATTCATAAAACGGATAAAGGCTTTATTCAAAGTTGGAAGGTAATTGGCAGTTTCGATTTTGGTTCCGGTCTGAACAATGCTTATCCACCGGAAAATGAGATAATTTTTGATAAAACTTATCCTGGTAAAGGTGGAATGGTAAAATGGGAAACAGAGAATACTTCAACTTCGGGATATCTTAATTTAATATCTGTTTTGGGTAAACGGAGTACGGATGTAGATCCTAGATCTGAAGGAATTGCTTATGCATATTCCGAAGTTATTAGTCCGGATAACAGGGATGTAAAAATAACTCTTGGTAGTAATGATGGTGCAAAAATGTGGATAAATAAAGAAGTAGTTTATAATAAACATGCAGGGAGAAATGCTGTTGCTGATGAGGAAATATTCAACGTAAAACTGAAAAAAGGGAAAAATAAGATTTTGGTTAAAATTGAAAATCTCGGTGCAAGTTGGGGACTTTATTTAAGAATTATTGATCCTGATAATGAATTAAAAATTAAAAAATTTGAAGATTAAATAGTCAAATAGAAATTATGAATGATTTGTTTCAAAATGAAAAGAATAAAAACAGTATAGTAAAGAAGTTTTTTTTAGTATCACTCCTATTGCTTGTGTCATTTTTATCCTACGGACAAGGGAAATTATTACGTGGTGAAAAATGGCAGAAATTTGATATGAAAAATACTACTGCTGATTTTTATGTTGCCACAAACGGTAATGATAGCTGGACAGGGACATTAGAAGCTCCAAATACGAATAGAACTGATGGCCCCTTTGCTACCATTGAAAAAGCACAGAAGGCTGTCCGTAAATTAAAAGCAGAAGTTTTTAAACCCAAAAAAGATCCGGTTGAAACTCGATGGATTGGCTCACCTCACGAATTAGGAAAAGGTAAAGATATTGTTGTTTTAATTCGTGATGGTTATTATTCACTTAAAAAACCACTTGTTTTTTACCCCGAAGATGGAGGAGAACGTGTAGAAACCAATTTGCCAACAGGAGCTTTTGAATATCATAAATTACGTGACTACTATGTTACTTACGCAGCTTATCCTGATGAAAAACCAACAATTTCGGCTGGAAAGCAAATTTCAAACTGGAAACAAAATGGTCATATATGGACAACAAAGGTAAGTGATCATCAAGTTAAAATGCTTCTTGCAAATGGTAAACTTCAAACCTTGGCGCGTACACCAAACGCAGGATATTTTACACCTCCAAGTGTATCTAAAACTACTGGGGAATTGCCTTTTAGAAAAGGGGATTTAAAAAATTGGGATGATATGGAAGATAACCGTGTATTGATGCTTTTGCGCTGGCACAGCGGAAACAATTCATTCTTAAAGATAGATGAGAAGAATCAGATTGCCTATTTTAAAAAGCCCGAAGCTGGAGTTGTAATCGTTCCACCAAGATATTATGTAGAAAATATAAAAGCCTTATTAGATGTACCGGGTGAGTGGTTTTTTGATAAAAAAAATAACGAGTTGAGTTATATTCCTGAAGAGGAAAACGAAGATCCTGATCAATTGAAGATCTTTTCATCACAGTTAGATCAATTGATTTCCATACAGGGAGAAAAAGGAAAACCTGTTAGAAATTTAAGATTATACGGACTTACATTTGAAGGTGCTTTGTATGGAAACAACGCAATTACCCTTACCTATGCCCATGCTTTTGAATTGGCAAATTCTGAAATTCGCTCCTGCCAGGGGGCCGGAATTCGCTTGAATAAAGGGTGTTATCAAACCCGTATTTTTGAAAACAGATTTGAAAAAATTGATAATAAGGTTATTATTGTTGAGGGAGAACACAAGCCGGAAGGAGTCGAAGATATTCTTCGTGAAACAACAATTTCTTACAATCAGATCTATGATTGCGGAGGGGTAAATATTTATGCAGTGAACTCACTTTATACAACTATTTCACACAACTATATTACAAAAACAAGAGGACGTTATGCTATTGATGTTGGACGCTGGAGAAATCTGGAGGAAGCAATTGACGGTAATTATTTGGTTGAGTACAATCACTTAGATGATGTGCAAAAAGATGCAGATGATTCTGGAGCAATTAAAACCACAGGATTAACCTTTAATTCTGTGGTTCGCAGGAACTTGATCCATGATGTAAATGCAGGGTTCTTTAACGATAATGTTGCATTTTGGTTTGATAATATGTCATCACAATGGATCTCTGAAGAGAATATTTATTACAATCTGGAACAAGGTGAAATGAAATTGTGTGCTGCAAATCTGGTTGATAATATTTATCGTGATAACTTTAAAATAGATGCTCCTAAAAATAAGCCGGAAATGATCATTGATGGAGAGCCGGTAATTGAATATAGTAATTTAAGTATTTCTATTCCACAAAAAACAGTTTCAGGAGCCGCTGTAACAGGAAGCATTATCAAGGTAAGTGCCGAACTGAATAATATCGGTTCTACCGGAATTGTTTCCATTGATCTTTATCTGGATGGAAAGATCTATAGGAAGAAAAAATTTCCATTTATTCATAACAATTCGAGCATAGTAACTTTTGATTTGAGGATCTATGAACCTGGAGAACATGAGGTAGCAATTGGTGAAACAGCATATAAATCTTTTATTGTAGAAGGAGATAAACCTTCATTTGTATTTGAAGAGCTGAAATTGTCGCAAAACAGGATTCCTGCTGGAGAAAATATCACTATCAATGCCACGGTTAAAAACCTGGAAAATTCAGTACAAAAAAGTAAGGTACAACTTTATATAGACAACAAAGTTATTGATGAAATTGAAATTAGTGTCAATGGAAATGAAACAAAAATAGTTGAATTCCAGTTTACCCCAAAAGCAGGAGAACATATTGTACGAATTGGAAACAGCAGAGAAACAAACCTTTCTGTGTACAAACAAAAGGAGTTATCTATATCAAAATCAACATTGAAAACCTATACCTCACCTACAGCTGAACCATCTGAAATGGAGATCGATACAAAAAAAAGTATCTATAAGATCAAGGCGAGTGGTTCTGATTTTTTCCATGCAGAAGATTCGTATGCATCCATTTTTGCGGATAATGTAAAAGGTGACTTTGTAGCTACCGTTAAAGTTACAGCTTTTGGTAATCGAACACATGAGTGGTTCCGTTCAGGACTGTTTGTTCGAAATGATATGACAAAAAGTTTTGATACCGAACCAGGAAGTAAAGCTTCGGTTTTAATGTTTGCAAGCACAGGAAGAGCTGGTATTAACTACGATGAATTTGGCGATGGGTGCATGCATAAAGCGAGTAGCGAGAATATTCCAGAAAACATAACGGTTCCTATTTGGATAAAATTGGTTCGACATGGAAATAGTTTTACGGGTTATATTAGCTACGATGGTAAAATTTGGGCAGTTGAAAGAAAAACAAACGATATTCCGGGATTAAATGCTACAGTTGATGTTGGAATGGCGGCAGGTGCGCCAGATAAAAAGCAATATTGGGTGGAATTCCAGGATTTTAATATTGAAGTTGAAAAATAGTTGGTTTAAAAAATTTACATTAAAAAATAAAAAGCCACTATACAGATCTCTAAAAAAGACAGACATTGGTATGTCGATAAAGGCTGGCGCATATATAAAGTAAAACATGACTAATAATTAATTTTAAATAAAGATGAAACCAATTAAAAGAGCACTATTAATCATAACAACCCTATTTTTATTAAGTAGCTGCATACAAGAGAAAGAGAAAAGTTTATCCTTTATTTTTACTGCAGATATGAGAGATTATACCGGTGATAATAAAGATTATTTTAGGGGAGCATGTGAAGCAATTAAGAACCTGGAAAACATTCAATTTATCGTGTCTCCCGGAGATCTGGATCCTCCGGACTCTACTTTCTACACCATACAAAAATATATTGATAAGGAGATCGTTTGGTATCCGGTTGTTGGAAATCATGAAGCAGAAACCGATTCAGATATGGAATGGTTAAGAAATCATAATAAAGAAGGGAATTCTTTGCCCAATGTTGTGAATATTGGTCCTGCCTCCTGTACCGAAACAACCTACTCATTCGATTATGAAAACGCCCATTTTATTGTTTTAAACGAATATTGTAATGAAGAATGTGACACCTGTACCAAGGGAGATATTCCTGATATCCTATACAATTGGTTGGAAAGTGATCTAAAGAAAAATAAAAAGAAGCATATTTTTGTTTTTGGTCATGAACCGGCCTATCCCATGCCGGATATGGAAACGCAAAGATTTAGACATGTGCATGACTGTTTAAATCAAAACAGTGAGAACAGGGATAGATTTATCAATCTTTTGCAAACCCATGAAGTAATTGGATATGTAGTGGGACACACGCATAACTACAGCATAGTTAAGATTAATGAACTCTGGCATATAGATGTGGGGCATGGAAGAGGCCGTGCTGATATGGGTGCACGCAGTACATTCATAAAAGTTTCCATAAATAATGATAAAGTTAATTATCAAACTTATCGGTTGGATTATGAATCAAGGGAATATAAAATTTCAGATACGGGAAGTTTGAATTAAAGTTGAATATTTCCAACAGGGACTGGCAAGAGGATTGTCATACAGATAAGATACATAATTATATAAATGCTTTTCCCGAATGGGCAAAATAAATTATCGAATAAAGAATATATTAAGAGTTAATTCTATGTTTAGAGAATTAAGAAAACAAGTTATCCCAACATTATTTTTTTGCATGTTTCTTGTTTCTACTATTACTGTAGCCCAAGAAAAAACCATTGAATATGATATTCAGAAATTAGTTGACGGAGAATTTATTCATGACTTTATGCTTATCGGACCTTTCCCAAATCCACTACCCCAAAAGAGCAATGATGAAACTTGCCTCGGGTTTGCAAAAGATTATTTAATAGATACTGGCGGAGAAAGTGGTGTAAAACCATTTATTGATCAGAAAGTTGACTTTAATATTGAATCTTTAAAATGGATGTCCTACCATTCTGAATATGAAAAAATCGACTTCAAAAAAATATTTTCACCTAATGAGGAAGTGGTTTGCTATGCTGCAATATGGTTAAATAGTGAAAAGGAACAGGAAAAACTTTTTGGTGTTGGATCAAATGATGGTATTCGGGTTTGGCTTAATGGAGAACAAATTCTTAATGTTCATCAACATCGTACTATAAGTGTAGATAATGAATACATTAGGTTAAAACTTAATAAAGGCAAAAACTTACTTTTAATAAAAGTGGGGCAAAGCTTTGGTGGTTGGGGATTGGTTGTACGACCGGTTTCTGAAGAAGCTGCATGGAAACATGTTCAGAAAAAATTAGATATTGCTATGGCAAGCAGGTTTTTTGTTGAAGATGAAAAAATTAAAGGGACTGTCGGTAATAAAAATATTGTAGGAGTACTAAAAGGGCTTCCCATGGCAGATATTGAATTTAACGCCGTTGATGGTAGTCATAAAAAATCCATTAGGGCGCAAGTTGGCTCTTTTCTGGAATTATCTAAATCTGATTATCCCGCAGAAGAATATATCGTAAAATACACTTTTCCAACCAATAACAGAGAATTTACGTTTTATACATATATAAATACAACCGGAAAGATAAAAACACCACTGGACGAATCTCAACTTTGTCGGGGTAATTATCAAACGGAAGAAGAAGCAAAAGCACAGCTTAAGAGATTTGCAAATTCCTATTCGGATATTATTGGATGGGAAAAAAGAACGAATGAAATTAGGGAAGGTATTCTGAAAGGTGCGGGATTACTACCACTGCCCGATAAAAATAATTTGAATCCGATAATAAAAAGTAAACGAGAGTATGAAGGTTATACTGTTGAGAATGTTGTGTTTGAAAGTTTTCCCGGGTTTTTTGTAACAGGTAATTTATATCGCCCAACTGATATAAAAGGGAAACAGCAACATGCAGCGATACTTTGTCCGCATGGGCATTTCCCGGAACCGAATGGAGGAGGCCGGTTTCGTGACGAGCAGCAGAAACGGTGTGCTACTTTAGCTCGTATGGGAGCAGTGGTTTTTAGTTATGATATGGTCGGTTGGGGAGAATCCAAACAATACCCTCATAAAGAGGAAAAGGTGTTGGCATTTCAACTCTGGAACAGTATTCGTACAATCGATTTTCTTATTTCTTTGGATGAAGTTGATTCGAACAGGATTGGAGTTACCGGGGCATCCGGCGGAGGAACCCAGGCATTTTTATTAACAGCAGTTGATACTAGGATTTCAGTTTCAGTACCAGTTGTTATGGTATCAGCACATTTTTTTGGAGGATGCCCTTGCGAAAGTGGCATGCCAATCCACAAGAGTGGTAAATATGAAACAAATAATGTAGAAATTGCAGCCCTAGCAGCTCCACGTCCGCAGTTGTTAATATCTGACGGAACGGATTGGACAAAGAACACCCCGGATGTTGAGTATCCCTATATCCAAAATATATATCGGTTATATGGAGCTGAAAATAATGTGAAAAATATTCACTTGATTAATGAAGGGCATGACTATGGTTTTTCAAAACGAGTAGAAATGTATAAGTTTTTTGCAAAACATCTTGGAATATCACTTGAAAATGTAAGTAATAAAAAAGGTATTGTTGATGAAAGCTCAGTTGTAATTGAGAATGAAAAAATAATGCATGTCTTTGATGAGGAGAATCCATTGCCAATAAATGCTGTAATAGGGGATGCTACTGCAGTTGAACTTATATTACTGAAATGTAAATAATTTGGAGATTAATCAGTTTTTTAGATTATATAAAGAGAATATTTATGAACAAGACAAAAAGAGCAACCTTTATTTTCTTATTACTAAGTCTAATAGGCATTAGTTCTAATAACCTTAATGCACAGGATATTTACGAAAGTAAATACAGCACTTCATCCGAGTTTATAAAACTGAACGGTGAATGGGATTTTCGGTTCGATACTGAGAATGTCGGAGTGGAGGAACAATGGCAGAATAAACCTGTTAGTAAGAACTGGGATAAAATTGAAGTTCCCTCTACATATAATGTGGCTTTTCCCGATAAGTACTATTATTTTGGCTTCGCGTGGTATAAAAAAACAATAAAAATTGATAAACAGGAGCTGATTGGGAAAAGAGTAATCCTTCATGTAAATGGTGCAGGGCTTCGTTCCAACTTATGGATTAATGGCAGCAAAGCCGGAAACCACAATTCTCCTTATTCAAATTTTCCTACCGATATTACTGAGTTTATTAATGTCGAAAAAGGGAATACTATTACTATCAGAACTGATAATAAGATAGATAAAAGTTCTGTTCCCGATCGTATTGGATGGTGGCCCTACGGTGGATTATATAGGGATGTTTATCTCGAAATCATACCGGAAATTGCCATTGAGAATGTCTGGATTGATACTAATCAGAAGTATGGGAAATGGGATTTCTCTATCAATTGCATCATTAATAATCCTTCGCATAAGGGTGAAAGCGCTAAGTTGGAGTTTGTACTCAAAGATGAACAAAAAATTATTTGGAGTTCGAAAAAAATATATGAATTAGA
>Ga0190293_1000522_pt1 | contig 13690 bp, 24 predicted proteins | sample 48693001_MG_FD_161671 | JGI IMG/M metagenome (GOLD analysis project Ga0190293, IMG submission 161671) | Hydrothermal vent microbial mat bacterial communities from Southern Trench, Guaymas Basin, Mexico - 4869-30-0-1_MG | ecosystem: Environmental > Aquatic > Marine > Hydrothermal vents >... | reverse complement strand
ACCCGAGACAAAAATCTGCGGCAGCAAACCGGAACGCGCGATCGGTTTCGCTTCGCGAGCGGCTTCCAGTGAAGCTTCCGAGCCCAGTATTTGTGCATCATTGGTACGCGCCAGCTGATAGATACTGTTCAAATCACTTGCAAAAAGCGGTGAGGAGATGACGCACAACAGGAACAAGAGAGAAAAAAAGACTTTCATATAGAGGATACCGGTATTTTTTTCAGATATAGCTGCGTAGGATAACAAATAAGCATAGAATCTTCATGATTAAATTCTCCTCTCCCGATTCATAAACGCAATGAAAGAGAGCCGCATGCCCGTTCAAAATGGCGATGTTCTAACCTATAGTTGGCGCAGACTCCTGCAGATGGTGAGCAGCCATCGCAGAGAGCTGATCAATGCCAACATCATTGCCGTCATTGGCACTGCACTTGCCGTACCTGTGCCTTTGCTGATCCCAATTCTGGTTGACGAAGTGCTGCTGGACAAACCCGCAACCTCCGTTGCGATCATGAACCAGCTGTTTCCACAAAGCTGGCATGGGCCCGCTCTCTATATTCTTGCCGTGCTGGTGTTGACGCTGATGCTGCGTGTTGCCGCCACCCTCTTCAGCGTCTGGCAGACACGTATTTTCACCTGTATCGCAAAAGATGTGATATTTTGCATCCGCCGTTCGCTGCTATCGCGGCTCGAACGCATCTCCATGTCGGAGTATGAGAGCCTCGGATCAGGAACGGTCGCATCACACCTGGTGACAGACCTGCAAACCATCGATGACTTCGTCAGTGTCAGTATCAGTAAATTTTTGGTGGCGGTACTCACGATCATCGGTACAGCTGTCATTCTGCTGTGGATTCACTGGCAGCTGGCGCTTTTTATTCTGCTGCTGAACCCACTGGTGATCTATGTCACCACCATTTTCGGGCGCAGGGTCAAACAGCTCAAAAAGCGCGAAAACGCGACCTTTCAGCTGTTCCAGGAGTCTCTGGCTGAAACACTGGATGCAATCCAGCAGATTCGTGCCGCTAACCGTGAGCATCACTATATTGCCAGGCTGATCGATGTCGCCGCCGATGTGCGCAACTACTCGTCCAGCTTTGCATGGCGCAGCGACGCCGCATCGCGTCTCTCATTTGTCATCTTTCTATTCGGCTTCGATATTTTTCGCGCCCTGAGCATGTTCATGGTGCTCTACTCAGGGCTATCGATCGGTCAGATGCTGGCTGTATTTGCCTATCTGTGGTTTATGATGGGGCCGGTACAGGAGGTTGTGACGATTCAATATGCCTGGAACAGCGCACATGCGGCACTGACACGCATCAACAGCCTCTTCGATATCAAACTGGAACCCGTCTACCCGCATGAGGAAAACCCCTTCACCGATGCTGAGACTGTATCCATCACACTTGAGAATGTCAGCTTTGCTTATGGTGATGGCCCCAGGGTTCTGAAAGATCTCTCTCTGCATGTTCCCGCCGGGCAGAAAATTGCCCTTGTCGGCGCCAGTGGAGGAGGTAAAACCACCTTCGTGCAGATTCTGCTTGTACTCTATACTGCTGATACGGGTGAAATACTCTTTGATGGAGTTCCTGTTACCCGCATCGGACTCGATGTTGTGCGTGAGAATGTCGCAACGGTGCTGCAGCACCCTGCACTGATGAATGAGAGCGTGCGTTCAAACCTGACACTTGGGCGTGAGATCGATGATCAACTGCTGTGGAAAGCACTCGAGATAGCACAGTTGAAGGGGACCATCGAAATGCTTGACGACGGTCTGGAGACCAAGATAGGCAACAGAGGCGTGCGTCTTTCAGGCGGGCAGCAGCAGCGGCTCGCCATCGCCCGCATGGTATTGACGGACCCAGCAGTTGTGATCCTCGATGAAGCAACGTCGGCACTGGACACGACCACTGAAAAGCATCTGCATACCGCACTCAATAAATTCCTGCACGGAAAGACGACCATTATCGTCGCCCACCGTCTGAGTGCAGTAAAGCACGCCAACCGCGTGCTGGTGTTTGAAGATGGCCGCATCGTCGAAGATGGCGTACATAGCCAGTTGATCAGTCAGGATGGACTCTACAACTCGCTGTATGGATCGCAAGAGAGGTGATTAGGTTTTAAGTTTTAGGTTTTAGGTAGGGGTGGTTTTAGGCTGGGCGCCAGTCCACGATGCCATGGCGCTTGTCACTTAAAACCTAAAACTTAAAACCTTTGCACCTTAACGCAAAAAGCCGACATTAGTCGGCTTTTTGATGTAGTACGATGAAAGATGCTTAATCAGCTACTGCTTCATCAAATATCTCATCTTCAACTTCAGGGATGGGACGGTCGACCAGTTCAACCCATGCCATGGGCGCTTTGTCGCCGACACGGTATCCGGCTTTGAGAATACGCATGTAACCGCCATTGCGCTCCTGATATCTTGGTCCGATTTCAGTGAACAGCTTGGCAACAACGGCATCGTCGCGCAAGCGGCTGAACGCGAGACGGCGATTTGCAACAGTGTCAACCCCGGCCCTGGTAATCAGAGGTTCGACAACACGACGCAGCTCTTTGGCTTTTGGCAGTGTAGTTTTGATCAACTCATGTTCAAACAGTGAGCACGCCATATTCTTGAACATGGCTTTACGATGACTGCTGTTTCTGTTGAGTTTGCGACCGGATTTGCGATGACGCATGATAATAATTCCTGATATGTATTCTAGTTAACTAGTAATTCTTGAATGACCTAACGTCACTACAAATGAATCAAATTTAATCATGACTCTCGCAAAGACGCAAAGCACACCAAGAAAAAACTTTGCGTCTCTGCGCCTTTGCGAGAGACTAAAAAATCTTTATCTCTTGTCAGCGTCAGTCTGAGACTCGGTCTCGCTAACCGTTTACGACATCTTCAAGAGATTCGGGGGGCCAGTTCTCGAGTTTCATTCCGAGAGACAAACCACGCTCGGCAAGTACATCCTTGATTTCATTCAGGGATTTTTTGCCCAGGTTTGGCGTCTTCAGCAGTTCGACTTCAGTGCGCTGCACCAGGTCACCGATGAACATGATGTTTTCCGCCTTGAGGCAATTTGCAGAACGGACAGTCAGTTCAAGATCATCAACCGGGTTCAACAGGGTCGGATCAAATTCCGGCTCATCTTCAACATCCTCCTCAACATCAGGAGCCACTGTAACATCAAGCAGAACAAAGGCTGTGAGCTGATCCTGGAGAATTGTTGCTGCCATGCGCACAGCCTCATCAGGATCAATCGTGCCGTCAGTCTCTATGTCAATGATCAGCTTGTCCAGATCCGTACGCTGCTCAACGCGTGCTGCCTCGACTGAATAGGCAACACGGCGGACAGGCGAGAAAGTTGCATCGAGTTTAAGCCATCCAACAAGATTTGAATCTTCATCATCTTCACGGTTGGCGGCCGGTTCATAGCCGCGCCCTTTTCTGACCTTCATGGAGATATCGAGTTCGACATCCTTGGTCAGCGTCGCAATGAGATGATCAGGATCGGCAATCTCAACGTCGTGATCGAGTTGAATATCAGCAGCAGTGACGTCACAGGGTCCGCTCTTTTTCAGATGCAGAACAGCTTCCTCACGCTCATGCAGGACAATTGCGAGTTCCTTGAGATTCAGAAGGATATCAAGCGCATCCTCCTGAACACCATCCATACCGCTGTATTCATGCAGGACGCCTTCAATCATGACATCAGTCACTGCGCTCCCTTTCATTGAAGAGAGCAGAATACGACGCAGCGCATTACCAAGTGTGTGTCCAAAACCACGTTCAAATGGCTCTAGTATCACTTTGGTATGCGTATCGCTGATCTTGTCAACGTTAACGATACGTGGTTTTAGAAAATCCGAGATAGATTCCGTCATGAATACGCCTCTAAAAGGTGCCTTACTTGGAGTAGAGTTCTACGATCAACTGTTCGTTGATGTCAGCCGGCAGGTCTGCGCGTTCAGGGATGCGCTTGAAAACGCCGCTCATCCCTTTCACGTTAACCTCAACCCAGTCAGGAAATTCGTACTGCTCTGCGATGGCGAGAGAGCTCTGAATGCGATCCTGTTTGCGGGATTTTTCCCGAACCGAGACCACGTCTTCGGCGGAAACCTGATAAGAGGCAATATTGACAACCGAGCCATTGACTTCGATTGCCTTGTGGCTAACCAGCTGACGCGCTTCTGACCGTGTCGAGCCATAGCCCATACGGTAAACGACATTATCCAGGCGGCGCTCAAGCAGTTGCAACAAGTTATCACCCGTAGCACCTTTGCTTTTTGCCGCTTTTTTGTAGTAGTTGCGAAACTGCTTCTCCAGCACGCAGTAGATACGGCGAACTTTCTGCTTCTCGCGCAGCTGCACTCCATAGTCGGAAAGTCTGCGACGGCGATCGCTGGTTTGACCGGGAACCTTCTCCATGTTGCATTTAGAGTCGAGAGCGCGTACGCGGCTCTTGAGTCCCAGGTCAGTGCCTTCACGACGACTGAGTTTACATTTTGGTCCAATATATCTAGCCATGTTCGACTCCGGTTACACGCGACGCTTTTTAGGTGGGCGACATCCATTATGCGGGATTGGCGTCACATCAGAGATGCTGGTAATTTTGAGACCGGCATTATTCAGCGCACGAACGGCAGAATCACGCCCGGGTCCTGGTCCCTTGATATTGACATCGATGCTCTTCATACCGAACTCCTTCGCCATTTGGCCGCATTTTTCGGCAGCAACCTGTGCGGCAAAAGGCGTACTCTTGCGTGAGCCACGGAAGCCGGAGCCGCCAGCGGTAGTCCAGCAGAGAGCATTTCCCTGACGGTCGGAGATCATGATGATGGTGTTATTAAAAGATGCATGCACATGGGCAATGCCATCTGTAACGACCTTTTTGACCTTTTTCTTTGTGTGTGTAGGCTTCGCCATATTAATTTAACCTGAATTTCATATCAGCGCTTGATAGGACGGCGCGGTCCCTTGCGGGTGCGCGCATTCGTTTTTGTACGTTGTCCACGCACAGGGAGACCGCGCCGGTGGCGGATGCCACGGTTGCAGCCAAGATCCATCAAGCGTTTGATGCTCATGGATATTTCACGACGCAAATCACCTTCGACGTTGTGCTTCGCAACTTCAGTGCGCAGCGCATCGATCTGATCGTCACCAAGCTGCTGAATCATCTGATCCGGCGCAACGCCTGCAGCTTTGCATATCTCCATTGCCTTGGTACGACCAATGCCGTAAATTGCAGTCAATGAAATGACTGCGTGTTTTCTGTCCGGTATGTTGACACCAGCAATACGGGCCATCAGTTAAGCTCCTGAACTCAGTTATATCCGCGGCACGGGGAAAACCCGTAATAGTATAGCGGAATCGTTATGAAATCAACCCTGACGTTGCTTATGTCGTGGATCCTTACAGATCACACGCACAACGCCTTTGCGTTTTACAATCTTGCAGTTGCGACAAATCTTCTTCACGGAAGCACGCACTTTCATAATAGTTTCTCCAGATATCGATGTTAGTGAATACGACCGGCGCCACCAACACCGCTAAAATTGGCTTTCTTCATGAGGCTGTCATACTGATGCGACATCAGATGCGCCTGCAGTTGCGCCATGAAATCCATGACAACAACGACGATGATGAGTAGGGACGTTCCGCCGAAGTAGAACGGAATATTCCATTGAAATTGCAGTAAATCAGGCAACAGCGCCACCAGCGTGATATACATGGCGCCTACGAGTGTCAGACGTGACAAAACATGATCGATATAGTTAGCCGTCTGTTTTCCGGGACGAATCCCTGGAATAAATGCGCCTGAACGCTTCAGATTATCGGCCGTCTCACGCGAGTTGAATACAATCGCCGTGTAAAAGAAGCAGAAAAATATAATCGCCGCTGCAAAGAAAACCGTATAGAGAGGTTCTCCTCGCGAGAGTTTCCCTGTCAGATCCTGGAGCCAGCGCATATTTTCGCCGCTGCCTGCCATCTGTCCGATCGTCGCCGGAAACAGAATGATACTGGATGCAAAGATCGGCGGTATGACGCCTGACATATTCAACTTCAGCGGCAGAAAGCTGCTCTGCGCCGCGTAGATCTTGCGCCCCTGCTGGCGTTTGGCGTAATTGATCTTGATGCGCCGTTGACCGCGTTCGACAAAAACCACAAAACCAACCACACCGATCAACGCAATCAGCAGAATGACAACAAAAATCGCATTCATCTCACCGCTGCTGACCTGTTGAAAGACAGCGCCCGCAGCTGACGGCAATCCGGCGACGATACCGGCAAATATAATCATCGAGATGCCATTGCCGAGACCTCGCTCTGTGATCTGCTCACCAAGCCACATCAGGAACATGGTGCCGCTCACCAGGGCGACACTTGCCACCATCACAAATCCCCACCCCTGGTTGATGACGACATTGGAGCCGGCGACCGTCTGCCCCTGCAATGCGATGGCAATGCCGATTGACTGGAATATTCCCAGCACCACGGTGCCATAGCGGGTGTACTGTGTAATCTTGCGACGCCCTGATTCGCCCTCTTTCTTCAGCTGTTCAAGTGTCGGTATGACAGCTGTCATCAACTGCATGATGATCGATGCAGAGATATAGGGCATGATTCCAAGAGCAAACAGACTCGCGCGTTCCAGCGCACCACCGGAGAACATGTTGAACATATCCAGGATGGTGCCGGACTGCTGTTGAAACAGCGCCGCCAGTGCTGCAGGATTGACTCCGGGCACGGGTACAAAAGTTCCTATACGAAAGACAATCAGAGCTCCCAGCAGAAACAGTATGCGCTGCTTGATCTCTGTGAGGTGCCCGAACTTGCCGCCACCTGCGCTTATTGTCTCTTTTGCTGCCATCGTAGAATCCGTTTAATAACTTGTTACTGTCAGCCTATGTCACTCTTGGAGACTGCCGCCAGCTTTTTCGATCGCTGCACGGGCGCCTTTGGTGGCGCGAATTCCTTTCAACGTAACCGCTTTGTCAATCGTCCCAGAAAGCATCACCTTGGCGCGCTTCATGCTGTAAGGCAGTATATTAGCCTTGTGCAGGGCATTGATATCGACGATATCCGCATCGACCGAGGCAATCTCATTGAGGGTCAATTCGGCAGTATATTTCGCCATGCGGGAGTTAAAACCAACCTTCGGCAAGCGGCGCTGCAGAGGCATTTGACCGCCTTCGAAGCCAACCTTTCTGAAACCACCGGAACGTGATTTTTGGCCTTTATGCCCGCGCCCGCATGTTTTTCCCAGCCCGCTGCCAATGCCGCGACCGACACGTTTACGCGCCTTGGTGCTGCCCTCTGCAGGTTTTAGTGTATTCAGATGCATATCAGCTCTCCGTAACGACCTTTACCATGTAAGAGACTTTGTTCACCATCCCTCGGGTAGATGCGGTGTCTTCAACTTCGACAACCTGGTGCATTCTACGCAGTCCAAGCCCTCTGGCACAGGCTTTATGCGCCTCGAGACGACCGTTCATGCTGCGCACCAACTTGACCTTCATCATGTTCTTGTCTGCCATTGTTTACTCCAGAATCTCTTCGACGCTCTTGCCGCGTTTCGCAGCAGCATGTTCAGGGCTGGTCATTGTGGTCAGACCCTGTACGGTTGCGCGAATGACGTTGAGCGGGTTATTAGTGCCGATGCATTTGGCAAGCACATTATGTACGCCGACAACTTCAAATACCGCACGCATGGCGCCACCAGCGATGATTCCAGTACCCTGGGAGGCGGGTTTCATGAAAACCTTCGCCGCACCATGCCTTCCGATTAGCGGATATTGCACCGTATCGCCATTGAGATTGACACTCTTCATGTTCTTGCGTGCGCTTTCCATTGACTTCTGGATCGCAATCGGAACCTCACGCGCCTTACCCTGGCCAAAACCTACACGGCCTTTCCCGTCGCCAACTACTGTCAGCGCAGAGAAACTGAAGATGCGTCCACCTTTAACGGTCTTGGCGACACGATTGACAGTGACAAGCTTTTCAATGAAATCCTGACCATCATCTTGAGAATCATATTTTGACATCGCTGTTCCTCTTAAAATTGCAAGCCGGCTTCACGAGCAGCATCTGCGAGTGATTTCACACGTCCGTGAAATCTGAATCCGGCGCGGTCGAAAGCTACTGACTCGACTCCTGCCGCTTTTGCACGCTCACCGATAGCCTTGCCGACAGATGCGGCAGCTGTGGCATTACCCGTTGATCCGTCGATACCCTGGCGAATAGATTTCTCAACAGTCGATGCGGCAGCAATAATTTCGGCGCCATTCGGGGCGATCACCTGGGCATAGATATGCCTGGGCGTACGAAAAACCGTCAGACGATGCCGACCTGAATCATGTATCTTTGCGCGGGCCTTGCGAGCACGGCGCAAACGACTTTGTTTCTTATCCATCGTCCTAACCTCTTATTTCTTCTTCGCTTCTTTACGCAGCACATGCTCGTCTGCGTAGCGTACACCCTTGCCTTTATAAGGCTCCGGCGGTCTGTATGAACGAATCTCTGCGGCAACTTGACCAACCTGTTGCTTGTCAGCACCCGAAACAACAATCTCAGTTTGTGAAGGTGTTTCAATTTGAATGCCTTCGGGCACCGCATAGTTCACAGGGTGGGAGAATCCAAGACTCAAATTAAGCTCCCTGCCCTTCATGGCAGCACGGTAACCAACACCAATCAGGGTCAGTTTTTTACTGAATCCGTCTGAACATCCAATGATCATGTTATTCAGAAGTGCACGTGTAGTGCCTGCCAATGCCCATGACTGCTTGGTTTCCTTATGTGGTGCAACGTGCAGTTCGCCATCTTCCTGGGAAACCTTGATGGCAGGATTTACGCTCCATGCGAGTGCTCCTTTGGAGCCCTTGACCTCTACATCCTGTCCGTCAATCTTGACTTCAATACCGGAGGCAATAGGAACCGGCGCCTTGGCAATACGTGACATATCCGCCTCCTTTATGCAACAAAGGCAATGACTTCGCCACCGTGACCGGCCTTACGCGCCGCACGATCAGTCATTAAACCTTTGGATGTTGAAATAATAGCGATGCCCAGCCCGTTTCTTACCCTGGGCAGTTCATGCTTGTTTTTATAGATACGCAGACCGGGACGGCTTACGCGTTGAATAAGGTCGATTACAGGCTCTCCCTGAAAGTATTTCAGCTCTACATTCAGCTCAGCCTTCACATCGGAAGATGCGTGAAAATCTTTGATGAAGCCCTCATCTTTGAGCACCGCAGCCACTGCCTGCTTGACTTTGGATGACGGCATGGTAACAGATACCTTGTTCCGCGCCTGGGCATTGCGTATACGCGTCAGCATATCCGCAACTGGATCTGACATACTCATTATGAGTCTCCTGTGGGTCAGCCCGCCAGTGCGGCGCGATACCCTAAATTATAGATAATCTAAATAAAACAAACGACCTTCAAAACGAAGGCCGCAAATTATACACAGTGGCAACTGACATTGCCAGTCGAATTTATACTTTAGTTACCAGCTTGCTTTCTTCAGGCCCGGCACATCGCCACGCATCGTCGCTTCTCTCAGTTTGTGACGGCACAGACCGAATTTGCGATAAACGGCATGTGGCCGGCCTGTAATGCGGCAGCGGGATCTCTGACGGGACGAACTCGCATCGCGAGGCATCTTCTGAAGCTTCAGTACAGCTTCGTCAATCTCTTCGTAACTGCTGTTGCGGTTGTTAATAATCGCTTTCAATGCTGCACGTTTTTCAGCATATTTTGCGACAGTTTTTGCGCGTTTTGCTTCACGTGCAATCATGCTTTTCTTTGCCATAGTCTCTTACCGAATTCTCTTAGGCGAAATTATTTAAACGGAAAGTTGAAAGCTTCCAGCAACGAACGGCCTTCGTCGTCATTTTTTGCTGAAGTCGTAATACAGATATCCATGCCTCGAATTGCATCGATCTGATCGTAATTGATCTCGGGGAACATGATCTGTTCCTTGATTCCCATATTGTAGTTTCCCCGACCATCAAACGATTTGCCGTTGAGTCCGCGGAAATCCCTCTCCCTGGGTAACGCAATGCTAATCAGTCGATCGAGGAATTCATACATGCGTTCACGACGCAGTGTCACCTTGCAGCCGATCGGCCAGCCTTCACGAATCTTAAACCCTGCAACAGATTTGCGCGCCCTGGTAACAACAGGTTTTTGTCCACAAATCTTTGTCATATCAGCAGTCGCATTCTGGATGATCTTTTTGTCACCAGTTGCTTCACCAACGCCCATGTTCAGGGTGATTTTTTCAATCCGCGGAACAGCCATGACACTCGAGTAACCGAATTTCTCGGTTAGTTGCGGTATCACGTTGTCACGATAATGATCTTCTAGCCTGCTGCTCATCTGCTTCTCGCTTTATACATCAACAATTTCGCCGTTGGACTTGAAAAAACGCACCTTGCGTCCATCATCCAGCGATTTGAATCCAACCCGATCACCCTTATTGGTCATCGGGTTGTAAATTGCCACATTGGAAGCATCCATGGGCATCTCTTTATCAATAATGCCGCCAGGCTCCCCTTTGTTTGGATCAGGCTTGACGTGTTTTTTAGCCAGATTGATATTTTCGACAACAATACGCCGCTGATCCACCTTGAGTACCGTGCCGCGTTTGCCACTGTCCTTGCCGGCAATGACAATGACATCGTCGCCTTTCCTAATTTTATTCATAGCCATGAAATCAACCTCACAACACTTCAGGAGCAAGTGAAATAATCTTCATAAACTCACCGCTACGCAATTCACGCGTAACAGGTCCGAAGATACGAGTACCTACAGGTTGCAACTGTGCGTTCAGCAACACGGCAGCATTGCCATCAAAGCGAATCAGCGAACCGTCACCACGACGCACACCCTTGCGAGTGCGCACCACAACGGCGTTGTAAACATCGCCTTTTTTTACCTTGCCGCGCGGGATGGCCTCTTTAATACTGACTTTGATGACATCGCCAATGCCTGCATAGCGGCGGTGTGATCCGCCCAGCACCTTGATGCACTGGACGCGCTTGGCTCCGCTATTGTCGGCAACATTCAGGTTTGTCTGCATCTGAATCATCAGATTACTCCACGAAAAATTCTACTGGATCAGGCCCGTGCAGGGCTCTCGATAACTTCAACCAGGCGCCACGACTTACTGCGTGACAGTGGTCGACACTGTTCGACCGTGACAAGATCACCGATACGACACTCATTGTTCGCATCATGCGCATGCACCTTGGTGGATCTGCGGATAAATTTTCCGTAAATCGGGTGCTTTACCTGACGCTCAACCAGTACGGTAATGGTTTTATCCATCTTATCGCTGGTAACACGTCCCTGGATCTTGCGGTTTGATGCTTGTTCTTCATTCATGATGTACTACCTGCCGTCTTTTCATTCATCACGGTTTTGGTTCTGGCAATATTCTTGCGAACCTTTTTCACCTGGTCCGGGCGCGCCAACTGACCTGTTCCCTGCTGCATACGCAAGGTAAATTGCTCCTTGAGCAAATCATGCAGTTCCTGCTCCAGTTCAACCTGGCTTTTGCTGCGAAGTTCTGTTGCTTTCATTAGAGGATCGTCCGCCTGGTAAAAGTGGTTGCTACGGGAAGTTTCGCGGCAGCAAGTTGAAATGCCTCGCGAGCCATCTCTTCAGAGACGCCTTCAATCTCATACAGCATACGCCCCGGCTGGACCTGCGCCACCCAGTATTCGACGCCTCCCTTACCTTTACCCATGCGTACCTCGAGAGGCTTCTTGGTGATCGGCTTATCTGGAAAGACGCGGATATAGAGCTTTCCGCCACGCTTTACTGTACGTGTGATGGTGCGTCGAGCAGCCTCGATCTGACGCGAGGTAATACGGCCTCTTGAAGTGGCCTTGAGGCCAAATTCACCGAAGCTTACCTTACTGCCTCTCTCTGCCAGACCGCGATTGCGACCCTTTTGCATTTTACGGAATTTTGTTCGTTTTGGCTGGAGCATGATTTAACCTTTATTGCCTCTACCCTTGCTACTACGGCCTTTGGTCTTCTTTGGCTCTGCCTTCTCTGCAGGCATACCTGCGAAGACTTCACCCTTGAAAACCCATACCTTGATACCGATGATGCCATAGGTTGTCATGGCCTCTGCTGTACCGTAATCGATATCAGCACGCAGCGTATGCAACGGCACACGACCTTCACGATACCATTCGCTTCTGGCGATCTCGGCGCCGTTCAAACGGCCACCGATATTGATCTTGATGCCGCCGGCGCCGAGACGCATTGCTGTTTGCACCGAACGCTTCATTGCCCGGCGAAACATGATACGGCGCTCAAGTTGCTGCGCGATGCTCTCGGCAACCAGGGTTGCATCCAGCTCAGGTTTGCGAATCTCTTCAATACTGATCTGCACTGGAACACCCATCACTGCAGATACTTCCGTACGCAGCTTATTGATATCCTCCCCCTTCTTGCCGATCACTATGCCCGGACGCGCCGTGTGAATAGTGATATGGGCATTATTCGCGGGGCGATCTATCTGAATCCGGCTGACCTGCGCCTGTTTTAACTTTTTCTTCAGAAATTCACGTACTTCGAGATCCTCATTGAGGAGGTCGGCGTACTGATTGGTGTTGGCATACCAACGCGAGGTATGCTCTTTTGTTATACCAAGTCGAAAACCTGTTGGATGTATTTTTTGACCCATAATTTCTCTGCCTTAGTCGTCCGCTACTGCGACGGTAATGTGGCTGCTACGCTTGAGAATACGACTTGCCCGTCCCTTTGCACGCGCTCGAATCCTCTTCATGGTTGGTCCCTCATCGATACAGATCGTTTTCACAGTCAGCTCATCGATATCAGCTCCTTCATTGTTTTCTGCATTCGCAATCGCAGAATCAAGAACCTTTTTTATCAGCACAGCACCCTTTTTCTTGCTGAATATGAGCACATTGAGCGCCTCTTCAACCGGCAATCCACGGATCTGATCAGCAACCAGACGCCCCTTCTGCGCAGAAATTCGTGCATAGCGATGTTTAGCTACAGCCTGCATCTCTCTCTCCGTTACTTTGCTTTCTTGTCAGCCACATGTCCACGGTAAGTGCGCGTCAAAGCGAATTCACCGAGCTTGTGGCCAACCATGTTTTCGTTAATCAGGACCGGAACATGCTGCCGGCCATTATGAATTCCTATTGTCAGACCGACCATATCCGGGCTGACCATGGAACGCCGCGACCACGTCTTGATCGGACGTCGATCATTTGATGCCGCAGCTGCCGCCACCTTTTTTTCAAGATGGTGATCGATAAAGGGACCTTTATGAACCGAACGTGGCATTTCTCTACCTCAATTATTTACGACGACGATCGCGCACGATCATCTTGTCGGTACGTTTATTACTGCGTGTCTTGTAACCTTTGGTCGGCACACCCCAGGGGCTAACAGGATGCCGGCCACCTGATGTCCTTCCCTCGCCGCCGCCATGTGGATGATCGACGGGATTCATCGCCACACCACGCACGGTCGGGCGAACTCCGCGCCAGCGCTTGGCGCCGGCTTTTCCCAGGGAACGCAGGCTGTGTTCGCCATTGCTGACTTCGCCAAGCACGGCGCGGCACCTGGCCGGAATTTTGCGCATCTCGCCTGAGCGCAGACGCAGGGTTGCATACTCGCCTTCGCGTGCAACCAGCTGCGC
>Ga0190293_1000521_pt1 | contig 13691 bp, 14 predicted proteins | sample 48693001_MG_FD_161671 | JGI IMG/M metagenome (GOLD analysis project Ga0190293, IMG submission 161671) | Hydrothermal vent microbial mat bacterial communities from Southern Trench, Guaymas Basin, Mexico - 4869-30-0-1_MG | ecosystem: Environmental > Aquatic > Marine > Hydrothermal vents >... | reverse complement strand
ATCTTTTAATAAAAGATGTGGCCAATTTTTCTAATTCTGCTTCATCATTTTCGTTTTCTGCTACAATAGATAATTCCTGAAATCTTTTATCTGCTTTTAAAGCAAGTTTATCGACTTCTAATGTTATATCATTAAAACCGGTTAGCTGTAATCCTCTCAAGCTTTTTATTCTTGACAGAGCTACGTATCCTTGTCCTTTTTCAAAGGTTCTACTCAAATCCATTTCGGCATGGTCTAAAGTCATACCCTGGCTTTTATGCACTGTTATCGCCCATGCCAATCTCAGTGGGATTTGCTGATAACTTACCAATAACTTACCACTTTCATCTTCTATCCTCCAGTCTTCTATCTCTGCAGTTATTTCATAACCATTTAATAATTTTATTACTGGCAAACCATCTTCATTATATCTCAATACAGTTCCCAAACTACCATTTAAATATCCTTTTTCGTGATTGTTCTTCACGAACATTACCCGGGCACCAATTTTCAGCACCAAAATCTCAGGTGCCATTATTGATTTTTTTACGGTTTCGGCAAGCTTTAAATTGCCCTTTATCTTAGCTTTAAAAATCTTCTTACTTCCTTTTACAGATTGAAGATGCTCTGTGTTTATTCTATCGACATCGAGATTATGTGTATATAATTTGGTTGTTTCCTCTTCTTCCAGTTCCTTATTGTTTACACTTAATGTGTTAATAGAATTTTCACTTACATTACCTGATCGAATTTCATTTAAAATAATATTTAACTCATTATCTGTGTGTCTGTATTGATCTGTTAAATAACAAATTGTCAGACCTGCATCTAACCAGGCTTGAGACATAAAAGAAAATTTATCACGATTGCTTTCCTTATAACCTCCAATTGGTGGTAATTGAAAAAAATCTCCACATAATATTAACTGAATTCCCCCAAAGGCTTTGTCTGTTTCCCTAAAAGATTGCAAAACTTCATTTACCAGGTTGAGTTGTTTTCTGTGCAACATAGAAATTTCATCTATGATCAAGACCTTACTTTTATCGATGTTCTTACGAAGGTATTTTTTTTCTTTTAGATCATTTAAATTTCTGGCAGACAGTGAATCTTTTATTCCTATGCCAGACCAGGCGTGTATAGTAGTACCCTCTATATGAGTTGCAGCAATACCGGTTGAGGCAGTAATTGAAACCGAGATTTTTCTTTCTTTTAGATATTGAATATATTGGTTCAAAACAAAGGTCTTACCGGTACCGGCCGAACCTGTTAAAAAAATATTCTTTCCTGATTTTAAGATCGATAAAGCTTTTTCCTGATTCAAGGTTAGATTTAATTAGATTGACAAAATATACAAATATAAACAGTAGTGCCTATTTCATACAATAATTAATGAAGTAGTTTGAGAAAGTTAACATTTTGCTATCTAAATCTAATTCCAAACAGATGAAATTGTAATATAAAGCAAAAAAACTCCCTTAAAACCTGAGTTTGATTAATCCTAAAACGCACAGTTCATTGAAAACCTACATATATGAGGCGGTTTTTTGAAGAACTAATAGATTAATTCAAGAAAAACTAACGAAATAGATGTAGGTTTTCAATGAATCCTAAAGGAAAGCTCACTAACCAGCAATCTTTGAATTAAAAAATTCTTAAATTAACCTGTTAGTTTTTCATATTTTTTAATTCAAATCTTACTAATTATTGGGCTTCTGTGATAATTAGTATTGATCAAACTCAGGTTAAAAAAGGAGTTTTAAATACTTGTTTAATCATCAAGCTTCAACTTCTACATCCATATTAGTAGTTACCGAAACAGCAGGAGGTGTAACCATGTGCTTTTTAACGGGACACTGATCAACAACAGCCTTAATCGCTTTGTTATACTTAGTTGGGAAAGTATCAGGTAAATCTACTTTTATATTCATTCTATCAACCATATTGGTCATACGGTTATAGGTTATAAATTGTGTTAGGGAAACATTTTCCAAAGACATTCCTCTTTGCATAAAAAAAGCTCTTACATATACGGCAGAACACATACCTGTAGTAGCCAAATAAATCATATAAGGAGATTCATCCATAGTAATTTCTTTTCCGTTATAGGAAGGGATAATCTTTCCGGTATTATTAAATCTAATATCTATATTCATGGTAGTTCAATTTTAGTAATTACACTGCAAAATTATAACTACCTTTTAATAGGATATGTAACTCAAATCACATTCGATCTATGAATTTTTTGTATTTGATGAAGAGATCTCGATCTTACCGCTTTTTGAAAGTAAAAGATCCTGATAATCAAGGGTCCAACCAATAGTTTCTACAATATTCTGAATCATTAATACTGCCTCAAGGGCTTCACTTTGAGCAGTTTCAAACAATCCACTTTCCGGAATCTTATCCATTAAGAATTTTTTTGATTTAACATTCAATTCCGTAAGGTCGGATGAATCAAATTTGTTGAACAGACCCTCCTTCTTATCATAGTATTTTAAATCAGTTTCTAAACTCAAGACCTCAGGTTTTGGGAATTCGGTAAGTTTGATAACTTTTCTTTCGTTTATTGCTTCCATTTTAATTTTGGAAAGGTCAAAGCCAATATGGGCTTTTGCATTAATTAAAATTACTGCCTTCTTCTTACTTGATATCATATTTAAAAACCTCTCTTTAGTATTTTCATAATGATAAATTTCGGCAAATTCGCCTTCAACAGTTATCAATTTCCAAACCTTCCTCATTTTCTCCAGTAAAATTGTAGACTGGGTTTGTGTTAAGCTTTTACTGTTTTGAAATTTTAAATATCTTAAGATCCAATAAGTAATTATTGCTCCAAGAAAAAGTCCGAGAAGTCCTTCCATAGTATTTATTATTATTTAAACCTGAGTTCGATTAATCCTAATTACCACAGAAACCCAATAAATAACGATATTTGAGTTGAAAAATAGGCAGAACTAACGGGTTAATTTAAGGGTTTTTCAGTCTAATGATCGCTGTTTATTTCGTTTTCCTTTTGGATTCCTATAAAACATCCACCTACTGCGTTCGTTTTTCTAGTATTAATCAAATAGTTCTTCAAAAAACCGCCTTATATCTGAATGTTTTATAGGAACTGTGTGTTTTAATATTAATCGAACTCAGGTTTAAAAGTACTACAAATTTTATTGAAATTATCAAAAATAAGATCTGCTCTTAAAATATCTATTAAACCAAATATTAAACTGAAAACAGGTCAGAAGTAATTCCATCAGCGTAAAACATGCCCTTTTCAGTTATAAAAAGAATCTCATCTTCTATTTTTAACATATTTCTTATAAGATGTTTATTGGCATTTTGCAAAAGGTCATTTTTGTATTTCTCACCAAATTTATTCTCAATATCAGAAAGTGATACTCCCCATTTGGTTCTTAATCCTGTCATTACGATTTCATTGAGCTGATCCTTTTTACTCAAAATTTCATTCTCATTAGGAAGAATACCGGCAGTGATTGATTTTATATATTTGGCATTATTTGCAATATTCCAGCTTCTGGTTTTCCCATCAAAAGAATTTGCAGAAGGCCCAATACCCAAATAATGCTTTTCTTGCCAATAAGATGAATTGTGTTTGGAGATCCATCCCTCTCTTGAAAAATTTGATATTTCATATTGCTCAAACTCATTCTTTTTAGTTTCTTCAATCAATGTGTAAAAATGTTCTTGTGCCAAATTCTCATCTAATGGTGGGTATTTTCCCTTTTTAATAAAATTAGCTAAAGCCGTTCTGTCTTCTACTGTTAAGGCATAACTTGACAAGTGTTGAATATTCAATTCAAATGTTTTATTCAAATTTTTCAACCATTTTTCATTGGTCATATTGGGTATTCCATATATCAGGTCAATAGAAATATTATCAAAATAGTCTTTTGCTATTTTTATTGAATTTTCAGACTCCTTTGCATTGTGAGCCCTGTTCATAAACAAGAGATCATCATCAAAAAAAGACTGTACACCAATACTTAATCTGTTTATCGATGAATTTGCTAACTTTTTAATATTTGCTTCGGTCAGATCGTCAGGATTTGCTTCTAAAGTAATTTCTGGCTTTTCTATTATACTATAATTACCATAAATCGTATCTATCAAAAATTGAACTTCCTCTGTTCTCATTAAGGAAGGTGTTCCTCCTCCAAAATAAATAGTTTCTATGTCATCAATTAATTCACTTTTTCTCATTACTATTTCTCGAGCCAATGCTTTGATCATTTCATTTTTCCGCTTTAGGGATCCTGGCCTACCGGCAGACAGGGTTGAAAAATGAAAATCACAGTAAAAACAGGCCTGCTTACAAAATGGAATATGTATATAAATACCTGACATTTTTTTTGGTTATGTTTTAAGATAATGTGGGATGTCTAATTCTATATACATATTTTCAATTTCTCTAAAAGATTTAATAGCACTAGTTTTTGAAAATCTTATAATTGCTTATAAACAAATATATCTTCCCTTCTTTCGCCGTATCTTTTTTTAATTCTTTTCTATCTATTTTAGCACCTTTTCCCATAAAATTTAGAGGTATGGTTAAACGTTCTATTTCAAAACTAACTTCCACTAAATTAGGTAGTACATTTTTATCTTTTTCGTACTGCAGAGAAATCAAATATGTTCCGTTCTTTTTAGTACTTATCTCTGCAACACTTATTCTTTTTTTTTCTAAATCTAAATATAAGGTTGCTATAGAAAAATCTGCCTTTCTATCGGTAGGTATAATGTTCAAAACCTTATGATCAATTCCATCTATATTTTTCTTACCTCGTAATACCGTAATAAAAGAATATTTAAATAATTCACCTAAAGAAAAGTCTAACCCTCTTTTTGGTAACATGACAAAATCATCAGACGAAAATTTTAAATCTTCTCCTTTCGAATACGCTACTTCAGCTTTTTTTCTTGGCATGTTAATAAAACTAATATCGGTTTCTAGATCAATATCTGCAGTATAGCTAACAACAGAATCTAATCTTTCTTTTATAAATAAGAGATCATTGTCTATTTCTTGTGAAAAAGAAAGGTATGATACTAAAAGAAAGATAAATATTAGAATTCTATTTTTCATCCTATGTCTCTTTTTTGAAATATTCTCACTCCTATGATTAAAGTTATAAATATATAGAAGCACAATATTAATAAGTGCAGTATTATTTGTATCCATGGTATGTCAAAATAAAAAAAGTATTGCCAGGTATTGTTTAATTTTGGCAAGAACCAAGTATTCATTGCTAAGAAAGGCATGTCTAATTGTGACAATAGATTAAAAACTATTAAGAACAAAGCTGCCACTATCCAGGTTTTGATAGATTCTCTAAAAAAAATCCCTAATGTTAAACTCAAAACCGAAAAGAATACCATAGAGACAGTTCCCGAAGCAAATGCCAGTACCAGTCTTTGAAAGGCATCCTTCGAATCAAAAAAATTAAGTGTTCCTAAATATACCACCAGATCTCCTTTCCCAAAAAACAAATAAGAAAAACTAAAAGAAGTTATGGCAAGCAATAACACAACTACTATTGTGAAAACAATCCCTACAATGTATTTTGATAAAATAAATTTCCATTTCGAAACAGGTTGTAAAAAAACAGCTTGTAGGGTTTTGTCTTGATATTCTGTTGTAATACTTCCTGAAATTACAATCATTAAAATTAATGGAATATGAAACCAAAGTGAATTCAACAGCATATAAGTCAGTAAATTACCATTTAATAATTTTCCACTAAAGTAAAAAGTGTCTTTTAAGGTACTTAATAAAGCATCTAGTATTGCCCCACCTTGAAAGTATGCAATTACAAACACAATCAACTCGATTAAAAAAATAGCCCCCAAAGCATAAAATGTCCTTTTTTGCTTTCGTAATTTGAAAAACTCAATTTGTATTAACGACATCATAAAACAGATTTTTCAAATAATGCTTCCATGTCTATAATAGGAGTACAAGCAGTTATTTTTATTTTTTCTTGTAACAAATTTTTTAGCAAATCTACAAGTTTATCTTTTTCAATATGCACAATTACCCTATCATCGTCAAATAGAGTTTTATAATTAGATAGAACCTTTGATTCTTTTATATTACTAGCCAAAATTGCATATTTTACCTTATTTGTAGGTGCATATGTTGAAATCTCTCCCTCTTTTATTACAAATAAAGTATCGCATATTTTAAAAAGATGCTCTACTATATGTGAAGAGATAATTATTGCTATCTGATCTTTTGAAGCAAGACTCAGTATTAATTTTTTTAATGAAATAATACCCAATGGGTCCAATCCCGAAAAGGGTTCATCAAGAATCAATACTTTAGGATCGTTCAGTAAAGCAATAGCAATTCCCAGTCGCTGTTTCATTCCTAGTGAATAATTTTTTACAGGATCTATTCTGTCAAGGCTTAATCCAACTTTTAACAACTGTTGCTGTGCAGTGGTCTTGTCAATTTTTAAGCCTTGAATAGATCCAAACACCTTTAAGTTGTCATAAGCATTTAGGTATCCATAAAGAGATGGTTTTTCTACAATACCTCCAATAGGTTTGCTGTGAGAAGTGTTAATTTTCACAGATCCGGAGTCGGCAGACAGTAAACCTAATAATATTTTAAACAAAGTGGTTTTACCTGCCCCATTTGCACCAACTAGTCCGCATACTTCTCCACCAGAGCATTGTATTGAAACATCCTTTAAAACAGAATAGCCGTTAAAGGATTTCAACAAATTTTTTGCCTCAATTATAATATCTCCTGTAATACTGATGATGATCTAAAATTAAATTTTGAGATGTAATTTTTTTCTAAAAATGTACGTGACCAAAAATGTTTTTTAAATAAAAAAAGTTGATCCTTCGTTATAAAATAAGGTACATAGTGATACCATTTGACACCTATTTTTTTGTAATAATCTTTTATTTCTGCCTGTAAACCTAATTCTTCTGCAGCTGTTTCTGCTGCCATTCTTTGGCATTTTGAACCCATGTAAATTTTAGCAATTTTAGGTTGAAAACCATAGAGGTATAATTGGTCCTTAGCTCGCTTATAATTCTGAAACCTTGACCAACCATCCATAATTACCAAAAAAATATGAATAAATGAAAAAAGAAAACACCATAGCCAAAAAATAATGGCAAATATCTTGTTGTGGTTTGATATGGCATCCTGCAATTCAATGCCATACCAGATAGATTCCATTATAAACAGTACTAATGACCAATATAATAGTCTGCCAACTCTAATATAGGAATAAAAAAGACTAGGTTGTTTTGGTAACTGCTTCAAATTCATGACTCAAATATAATTATTTTATCGACTTATCAATAATAGAGTGAAAAGTATTTGGTTTAACTATGTTAGCCATCCCTGAAAAGCACATTTAATAAGTTGAAAAGTATTTATTTTTTTAAGTTAAAAACTAATGAATCACTCTTGTAACATTCATCACAGGATATATCATAATTAAATAATAACTTTAAACAATTATACTTTAACTAATTTCTATCTTCTCTATGTTTGTAAATATTTTAAGTTTTAAGGTGAATAAAAGGGGTGGTATTTCTCCTAATGAATTAAGTATGTTTGAAGACAATAAAAAGCCAAATGGATTGGATCGGTTTCATATATTTAAAGATCATAAAAAAGAAAATATATATTATTTGATCGAGTATTGGAAATCTATTCTTTATAAGAATAAAATGGAAAATTCCTCAAACTATCCTTATCTGAACAAAATTCATAAAATAGCAAATGAAAAAAATTATACAAAGATCGAATGTGATGTTGTAATATAAGTAACCTGACAGGTTAAGTAGTGAGAATTACTTTAATGAGGGGTCTTTATAGTTTTTTCTCTATCAAATATACATTAGAGCAATAGCTAATTTTATTTGGTAAAACGATCACTTTAAATAGTTAGTGAAAAATGAGGCTTTTTGCCGAACATTTTTTATCAGACTAATTAAAGTGATTCTTTATTCTATTTGTAACATTTATCATATATTTTGATGTTTTTATATCGTAAATTTGACTATATAACCTCAATATATTTAGATTATGTATGTACATATGGTTTCCTTTAAAGTTAAAGAAGGTGAAGAAATTACCTTTGTAGAATTACAAAAATTTGAAGAACTGAATGATGCTAAACCAGCAGGCTTAGATCATTTTCATATTTTTAAAGACAGAAATGATACAACCAGATTTTTTTTAGTTGAGTATTGGAATAATAAAAAGGATAAAGATGAACTGGAAAAAACTGAAGATCATCAATATTTTCATGAGCTTCGAAGAATGGCTGTCGAAAAAAAATATGAAGCCTATGAATGTGACCTAGTGGTATAATCAATCTATGGAAAGTTCTTTATATGAAATGGTTTGATCCACACTAAACTATTCTATTCTTATTTTGCGAGACAAATGAATTCCAGCTGCCATAATTCTTTCCTTGTGTTATTTTTCCACTATTGTAAAAATGACAAACAGCGGCAGCCAAGCCATCTGTAGCATCCAGATTTTTTGGTAACTCTTTAAGTTCTAAAATACTTTGCAGCATTTTAGCCACCTGTTCTTTTGATGCATTTCCGTTACCGGTAATTGCCATTTTTATTTTCTTAGGAGAGTATTCTGTAATCGTAATTTCTCTTGACAAACCTGCTGCCATGGCAACACCCTGGGCCCTACCCAATTTTAGCATAGATTGTACATTCTTGCCAAAAAACGGAGCCTCAATAGCTATTTCATCCGGATGGTATGTATCTATTATTTGGATAGTTCTTTCAAAAATTAATTTGAGCTTGGTATAATGGTCCTTATATTTCTTTAGAATCAATTCATCCAATTGCATTAGCTCCATGTTCTTGTTCTTAACCTTAATTAGTCCAAATCCCATGATGGTTGTCCCCGGATCAATACCTAAAATAATTCTTTCAGCCTGCAATTTTCAATTCTTTTTAGTTTTAATAAGTACTGCAAAATATAATTTTGTTTCTTTGTGTAAATGTACAATATCTCGAATAGATACAAGTCGGTATTAATTTTAATCATAAAACTAGTCTTAGTTTTTGGCGCTTTTTATATTATTTCAAATAAAATTTCTAGTAACGAGAACTTAAAAAATGCCGTTTTTTATAAATTCTTGAGTTCCAATATTTTAAATAATTATTTATTGTTAATCAGTATTGTATTATTCACAATAACAAACTGGCTATTTGAAATTAAAAAATGGAAATCACTGGTTTCTTCGATAAAACAAATTAGCTCATATCAGGCATCCAAGCAAGCGTTTTCCTCATTAACAGCCTCCTTATTAACGCCTAACCGAATTGGTGAATATGGAGCCAAAGCGTTGTACTATCCTCCCAAGGAAAGAAAAAAAATTATGTTGCTCAACTTTTTGGGAAATTTTAGTCAGATGAATATGACTATATTTTTCGGATTACTTGGAATATTATATTTAGGGAGAAAAATACCCGTTCAAATGCATATAACTTTTTTTCAAGTTTTTGGAATTATCTTGATTTTTGGCTTGCTTCTGTTTTATTTGTTTAAAAATTATTGGAATACTCACTGGCAAAAATTCGTCCAGAGCTTACAATCAATTCCAGTCTCCATTCATGTTAAAAATTATACTTATTCTCTTTTGAGGTATCTTATTTTTTCACATCAATTTTATTTATTACTGATTATTTTTGGTGTTGATTTCAGTTATTTAACACTTATGTCTTTAATTTTTGTTATGTATTTTATTGCATCTGTCATACCCGGTTTTGTTATTTTCGATTGGCTGATAAAAGGATCGGTAGCCGTATCTCTTTTTGGAATCTATGAAATAAATGAAATAGTTATTTTAAGTATTATCAGTATCATGTGGTTGTTAAATTTTGCACTTCCTGCAGTTATTGGCAGTTACTATGTATTAACTTTTGATAAAATTCCACTCCTTCTTAAAGAGAATACCATTCGTACATGATAGTGCTAACTATTCTCATACCAATAATTTACACCCTTATTATTTTGTTTTTTGTGAAAGGTTTTAACCAGGTAAAATCGTTTATATCTTATGAGAAAGCAACAAAAATTAGATTTACCATCATCATCCCTTTTAGAAATGAAGCTTTGAATTTACCCAATTTATTACATAGTATTTCTTTGCTTCAATATCCAAAAAGTAAATTCGAAATTTTAATGATCAATGATGAATCTATTGATGAATTCGAAAGTATTATACAGAATTTTAAATTAAAAAATAGCGATATAGATATTTCTGTTCTTCAAAATGAACGGAAAAGCAATTCCCCTAAAAAAGATGCCATTTCTTTGGGTGTAAAAATGTCAAAATATGAATGGATACTAACAACAGATGCCGATTGTGAATTACCTGCTAAATGGTTAAAAACCTATGACGGATTTATTCAAAAAGAATCTCCAAAAATGATTGTCGGACCAGTCACTTTTAAGACTGAAGACAAATTCTTGTTTAATTTTCAAACCTTAGATCTATTGAGTTTACAAGGGAGTACGATTGGTGGATTTGGCATTAAAAAACCTTTTTTGTGTAATGGAGCTAATTTGTGTTATCATAAAATAACATTTGATAAATTAGATGGTTTTAAAGGAAATGATTCTGTTGCAAGTGGGGATGATATCTTTTTATTGGAAAAAATGGTCAATCAATTTCCAGATCAGGTGCACTATTTAAAATCAACTCAAGCTATTGTACAAACAAAACCGGAAAACAATTTTAAGGATCTGGTACAACAAAGAATTCGTTGGGCTTCTAAAACCAGTTCCTACCATAATAGTTTCGGCAAATTCATTGGCATAATCGTATTTATGACAAATCTGCTTCTTGTTATTTTATTGATCATGGCAGTATTCCATAAAGTTTCATGGCAGTATTTTGGCTTTATCTTTTTGTTGAAATTCAATGTAGATTTTGTTCTACTTTATAAAACTGCAACATTTTTCGATCAACAAAGTGTTCTTAAACATTATTTTATCAGCAGTTTAATTCATCCCTTTTTTATCGTGTATGTAGCGATTTTGTCTTTGAACAGAAGTTATCAATGGAAAGGGAGGAAATTTAATAAGTAGGCGATTGATATCTGGTATTAGGTATTAGGTAATTTGGTAATTTGAATTTAAGCAAAAGGCCATCAGCGTTATCTGCGAGAAAGAAAAAAGAAATATTTATTCTTTAAACGAAACAACAACAGGTAATTTGAATTTTACATTAACCGGAATTCCTCTTTTTAAGGATGGCTGAATAGCTATTGGTAATTGAGCGATACTCTGGTGTATGAGACTATCAAATTTTGGAATCGTTTTTAAAAGCTCCGGACTTTGATAAATTTTTGCAACAGATATTTTACCGGTATTATCTATGAGAATATCTACAAAAACGGTATCATTTACTTTTTTAGATACTTCAATTTTATTTTTATTCGTAATTCTTTCCAGGTTTTTAACAAATTCATTTTCAAAACATTGGTTCTGCTTTAATGATGTATCGCAATTATTGCATTCCTTTAAAAGTGGATAAACGTCTACTTTATTGTAGTCAACAACAGTATCTAAGATCGCAAAATTATTAAATGAAGATTTATTTGGAGATATCAGATCACAGGAAGAAAAAACCAGTATAAAAAGTGTTGCAAATAATACCCTTAAAATCATCATACCCTTTTAATAAGGTGAAACGAAAATTAACAAATTTTATCTTTATAATTTATTAAAGGATAAAATTTTTAATGTGAGAACGTAGTGGTTACCCACATATTAATTTTTTATTTACCGTTTATCAAATATAAAATTAATATGTGGGAAAGTACAAATAATTTTGAATTAGTGAGTTAATTGTTGAAAAGCATTGAAAACTGTTGATTTTTTATATCCTTTCAGGTTTGAAAACCAGAAAGCACCTGTTTCATTTCTAATAATACCTGCCAGGTCTGTTAGACCTTGCAGGAGGGTATTCAAGTGTGGGTTTCGCTTTTGTTATTTCAGAAATTAGAGAAGCCCTCACTAAAATAATTACTCACCGGGTGACTCTAGTCACCCGGTGAGTTTGAATATCTATACAGGTTTACCAGACCTTAATCAATTAACTACAAAAGTAATTGGTAAGGTATATTTCACCCCAACTTTTCTGCCATTTTCTTCACCGGGCTGCATTTGAGGTAAACCGCTTACTACTCTTTGAGCTTCTTTTTCTAATTCTTCATGTGGGCCTCGAGCTTTAATATCTACAACAGTACCGGTTTTATCAATTTTAAATTGTACATAAACCTTCTTCTTGCCAGGCTCTAAATCCAATTCTTTTGATACAGATACATCAAAATTGGCAGAAACATGATCTGATATTTTTTGAACCAAACAAGCTTTTTGATCTTTTGCATCTTCACAACCCGGAAAAACAGGAACCTGGTCAATAGCCGAAATTGGTACTACATCGGCATTTGAATAATCTGTTGATCTCATACTTTTTATATAATTTTCATTGTCAATTATTTCTTGAAATGCTCGCTCACCATTTTCTTTTTCATAAAATTTATATGTAGCATATCCACCCCAAATTTCTTTCATTTTTTCTTTATACATATCAAATTCTTGTTTCTCCTGAATAGTTAATTCTTCATAAGAAATTTCTCTGCCCTCAGGTTTTGCTCCAAATATGAACAAATCTAAGTATCCCTCTTTATTACTTTGAACTACCTTCTCTGGAACAACGGTTCCATCTTTTTTTGTATATCCTCCCATTACAGATTTCATAAGTCTTTTTTCATTAATCTTTGCTATTCCTTTCTCTGCCTCACTATTCTCACACGAAGTATAAACCAACATCCCCAACAAAACAGGTATCAGCAATAAATATTTAAACTTTAAAATTTCTTTTGATTTACTTTTACTAAACATAATAATTCGTTTTTTAATGATTGATTGTTTGTTAAACGAATTGACAAAGGCCATCTTGTCAACCCTAAAAGTCTCGGCCAAAAGACTGTTGTAAAAAGTACTTTTCTCTTTTTTATTTACTGTTTTTAAATCAGCGATGAATTCATGAATTTCCGCTATTCTTTTTTGATACAAATAACTATACGGATTAAACCATAAAAGAATCTTTTGTAGCTCAAAAAATAACAAGTCGATACTGTGTTTTTGTTTTACATGAATTAATTCATGTTTGATGATCTCTTCTTTTTGAACTGTGGTATTACCTAAAAAGATATACTTAAAAAAAGAAAATGCGGTATGATCGTTTGCTAATAGAACCAAACTGTAATCTTTGTTTTTTTCTTTTCTATTTTGACTGATTAGTCTAAATATATGCACAAGTTTATAGGTGAACAGAATACCTGCGATGAGCATACCAATAATAAATACCCATTGCATTCCATCAAATAATACGGTTGCATTTTCTACCTGTGTTTCAATAAAAGTTTCCGGTGAAAGCATCACTTCCGGTAGCATGATTCTATATTCCTGTGGAATATTTGATGAAGCATCTGTAAATCTGATCAAGGGAATGACATAAGCCAAAATAGAAGTAATGATTAAATAAACCCTATTCCATTGAAAAAAGGTTTCCTTTTTTAAGATAAGATCATAAACTGCTAAAAATACAGTTTGAAATAACAAAACTTGCACGATGTAATTGATCATGATTCCAGATTTTTAGATTTTTCAATTTCTTCCATGA
>Ga0190293_1000520_pt1 | contig 13700 bp, 11 predicted proteins | sample 48693001_MG_FD_161671 | JGI IMG/M metagenome (GOLD analysis project Ga0190293, IMG submission 161671) | Hydrothermal vent microbial mat bacterial communities from Southern Trench, Guaymas Basin, Mexico - 4869-30-0-1_MG | ecosystem: Environmental > Aquatic > Marine > Hydrothermal vents >... | reverse complement strand
CAGGCTTGCTATTATCGCTGGCATCAACGCCACAATCCAAAGTTTCTGAACAATGGACACACTGCTCCCACCCTTCCAGTGGGGACTCGATGCTACATTCAATTTTTTGATTTGGTTCATTTTTATCTTGGTTGTATTTATTACTTAATTTAATTAATTGCACCAATGGTCTATGTGACGGACAAACATATGCACATAAGCCACATTCATTACATGCTTCAGGGTGATATTCCAAGGTGTCCTGGAACAATCCGTATTCTGCATATCGACCTATCAGATTAACTTGCAGATTTACCGGACAAACCTGTACACAGCGACCGCAATTAATACAGGTCAAGTTTGTATCTTGCGGAATTTCATCATCTGTCACTACGTGAATTCCATGATTAGATTTGGTTAAAGGTGTGAGATCATTATACTGTGCAATACCTTTCATTGGACCACCTACTAGAAGACGGCCGTAGGAATCTGATTCTATTCCCTGACTTTCCAACACTGTTCTGATTGATGTGCCAATCGGACATTTAATGGTTACCGGCTTTAAGATCGGGGCACCGGAAACTGTTAAATATTTATAAATAAACGGATATCCCTTATTTAATGCATCTTGAAGTAATAGCAGGTATTCAATAGAAATTACCGCTACACCCATTTCCCGATAGGAAGCTGTATTAGGAATGTCAATACCGGTAATTTTAGGAATTACAACGCGTTCAATACGATCTTTATATTTATTTGACAGACTGATAACATTGACATATTCACCGTATATTTCTTGAGCCTGGCTAAGAAAATATTTCGGTACGGTCATCCATGTAGTTGCGTTAGGAGCCATATCAGAGATTTGTTTAATCCCCTTGATAATATTTACATTTTCCATCTTTAGTAACAATTCCAATACAAAAATACTAGGCTCTTCATTAAATCCTTTAATTACAATATTCTTAATTTCCGGATATTCACTAATATCTTGTTCTTGGTGGTAACGCCCCGGCCTTGTCCATGGAGAAATAATCCCCAAAGCTTTCATTTTTTGTTCTCGTGAAGCATTTTTAAATCGAACTCCGTACTGTTCAAATATTTCATCGGTAGTAAACGCCGGTGCATCTTTTTGTTGAATGAAAAGTGATGGTACATTATACCCGCGGTTTGTCCATATCGGCTTCATATCTTTTACTACACCACTAATAGAAGTATGCAGACAATTTCCTAATGTCGACTGAGCAATAATCTGATTTTTATGAACTAGTTCATCAATCTTGACAGTTGGTTTATATAAGATTTGCCCGGGATACTCTAATGGTATAATAATATATTCAGGATCAGATAATTCAACAATTTCATCATCCCAAATTTTAAATCGAGGTACATACGTATTTGATCTAAAAATAGTATTTAATAATTTCATTATAATAAGTCAAATAATCATTTTAAATGACAGTTCTGACAGCGAATACTGCCATCTGCATTTGTAAATTGTTGAGGTTTCTCATTTGTGTGGCATTCACTACAATATTCATGATAAACAGTACCGATTGCCTGTATGCTGTGACAACTCCCACAATCATATTCGTGGATCTCTTGCATTTCATCATGGGTAAGTGAGTTTTGATCGTAATCATCATGGCATGATTCACAACCGATTAATCCTGTTTCTTCGTTTTCTGTAGGATGACAACTTCGGCAAGATTGGATATCGGTATATTCACCTATTTGATGACAATAACTACAGGTATGGTCTGAAATCGATGTTAATTCTTCATGAGAAAAATCTTCAGGTAAATAGTCATCATCATGACATTCACTACAATGTGTTTTGTCATCAGATAAAACAATCTCATGGTGACACTCCTCACATCCTTCAGCCATATCAATATGATTTTGATGTTCAAATAGTACGTTGCCGCTTGAATTTTGTAGATAGAAGTTTTTTGTTGTTGTAACCGTTTCGCTTTTTAACAAATATCCAGCTATCCCGAATAAACCAGTTATGATAACGAGAATAATCAGGGATGGTGATAAATTTTTGTTATAATATTTACCATTCATCACTATTATCTAATAATATTTGGTTTTCATCTTCAATTGATATAGCATGCCACTGGCAACCACTTTTAGTACAGATATAGAAGGGTACTTTTATACTAGCAGCACCAACCAAAAAACACGCAACTTTTGCATTACATAACCCACAACGCTGTTTTTTTGTTACTAATGATTTGTGACATAACGGACAACGTAAATCTTTTACTTCTTTGTCTCCCGGTAATTTGATATTGGTTTTTCTTTCAAATGAATTGAGATATGGGCTTAATTCTATAATTCCTGTTTCATTTTCAGGGCTGATCACCTCTAAAGATAAAACGTCTTTTTTTGTTAATTTCCCATTGCAATGTGGGCAAGTAGCATGCAAATAAGTCCCGGATTTTAATTTTATCCGTTCATTATATTTGTGGGGTTTCCAAAATAGCTCTTCCCAACTTTCTTTTTTACCGCCTTTTTCAACTGTCATAATAATATAACTTCCTACTTATAAACGTAAAAATATTCTTATTACTAATTAATTTACTGCAAAATCTGTGCCACCATTTCAATTAAATCATAAATTGTTTATTATTAACGACTAACAATGATTTTAGAACTAGCGATAACTATATTATGGATTGTATTTGTTGTATTATTGCAATAAATATCAGGGATAGTTGCGCAACCACAACATATTATTGGAAACACGCTTTTTATAACAATATCGTGAATAATATAATAATGGTCATATGGAAAACTTGTATTAATCAAAATATACAATTACTGCAAAAAATATATTCGAATTTGTGAGTAAACGTTTATATTCAGTTATTTCAATACTTTAGCGATACTATACTAGAATATATGAACAATTTATAATATTATCGACCATCAGTAAATATTATATTTATTAAATATTATTGATGTTATTTCTTTTGCGGTTAATGTATTTCTATAGAGAATCAATATGTCATTGCTAAAACATGTCAATAAACACAATAAATGTGTTGCAAATATGCAATATAGTTTTATTAATATTGAAATGTTCAGTAATTTTTAACATTAATTATAACTAATTCAAATACTTATGGAAAATATATCAAATAATAAATTTGTATTGGCTGCACCAGACGCAATTATTGTTATCGGTCATAACAGAAAAATTATAACATTCAATGAGGCAGCAGAACGGATTACCGGATATAAAACTGACGATATAATCAATACTGATTTTCAAATATTGTTTCGCAATTCAGATCAAGATATAAAATATATATTATCATCCCTTGATGAAAACAAATCACATGTCAATATCACATTAAATCTGACTACGTCTCAATATACCGTGATTAGCGTAATGGCAATAATCACACCTATTATACAGCCAAATGCTAACCTTTTAGGCATAATCTTAGTTCTTCGCGACATACAAGAAATGGTTTCTTTACAGAACTCTTTACAACAGGTAAACAAAAAATTGTTAATTGAACGAAATCTTTTAGACTCGGTTTTCAATAATATTAACGAAGGTATTTTTACCATTGATCTTGACAAAAAGATTACCTCCTTTAATGATGCTGCCAAAACTATCACTGGATATAAACGAGATGAAGCTATAGGTCGTGAATATTGGTTAATTCTACATTATCTTAAAAAGGAATTTCAAGAGTTTTGTCAGTCAGAATTAGATAAACAAAAACCAATAAAAAATATTGAATTAATTATAATCAGAAAAAATGGACTTAGAATACATATTCGTTTGAGTATTGCTCGTTTATTAAATAATAACGGAGATGTTTCAGGATGTGTCTTTTCTTTTCAAGACATTTCCGAATTAATGAATTTAACCAGTCATTTAGATATAAAATATAACTTTGACAACATCATCGGACACAGTAAACAGATGCAAAAAGTCTATAATTTAATGGACAGTGTGGCGAATAGCAGTACAACTGTCCTGATTACCGGTGAAAGTGGAACTGGCAAAGAACTTGTTGCACGTGCACTACATTTACATAGTGACAACAAAGGCGAACCATTTATCGCAGTAAATTGCGGCGCTTTTGTTGAAACACTATTGGAAAGTGAATTATTTGGACATGAAAAAGGAGCTTTTACAGGCGCAATAAGAAGTAAACCAGGAAGATTTGAAATGGCTAATGGTGGTACAATATTCCTTGATGAGATTGGAGAATTATCTAGGGAATTACAAGTAAAACTATTGCGCGTTCTAGATAATCGTGAATTTGAACGTGTCGGCGGAATAAAAACTATAAAATTTGATGCACGTATAATAACAGCCACTAATAAAAATTTAGAAAATGAAATACTAAAAGATCGTTTTCGAGAAGATTTATTTTACCGCATTAATGTTTTGAATATTCATTTACCACCTTTGAAAGATAGAATAGATGATATATCATTATTGGTCGAGTATTTTTTAAAAAAATTCCGTCGTCAATTTAAAAAAGATATTCGTTTTCTTTCCTCTAATGTTTTACGAATTTTTAAAGTATATGAATGGCCCGGCAATATTAGAGAGCTTGAAAATGTAATAGAACATGCGTTTGTAATATGTAATACTGATACAATCAGAATGGATTCACTACCAGAAAAATTATGGTTAGATAAATCCTATCAGTCAAATAGTTCCTCATTAAATACGAGTATCTCTCTGCTAGATGCAGAAAGATCAGTAATTGAGAATACTCTTAACAAACACAAAGGTCATCGCGGTAAAACCGCCGAAGAATTGAATATGGATAGATCCACTCTCTGGCGAAAAATTAAGAAATATAACTTATAATATTTTTGATAACTTAAGGTAAGAAATATTTTCTTTTTACCTTTTGTATAATGCAATATTGCATTATACATTCATATTATTGCATTATTGCACTGTGCACATCACAATGACATTGCTTATAACAATAGTATTATCACAATCTTATGGATAATATCAACATTGGCACATCTTTTGCGTTCAGTATTTTGAAAAGACTAAAATATATTTTAATGAAAATTGCTATAACTACAGATAAAAATAATTTTCAATCACTCGTCGCCTTAGATATAGAGCACACTAATTATTTTCTAATAATAGACACTGTAAACAAGGAACAATACAATTTTATTCCAAATATGTACAATAAAACAATAAGCGGTGCGGAAGTATTTTGCTCACAATTTTTAATCCAACAGGGCATTGAAAAACTTATCTGCGGAAATTATAGTACTCAAGCAGCTCAAATATTATTACTTGCCGGAATAAAAATAGAATATAAATCCGGTAGCCAAGTAAGTGAAATAATCAATCTCATTACTAATGATGATTATATAAAGAACATCTAATAAATAGATGTTCTTTATATCTCTTCGAGCTTAATTCAAATCAATTTCAAAAGTTACTTCTTGATCCCGGGCAAATCTTTAGGATAGCTAATATCAACATCATGGCAATTATCACAAGTTGGCGCTACGCTGAAATCTCTATCAATATGACAAACTTCGCAATCTTCTTCTTCATGATATTCATTAAGTGTTAAGCCTGTAACACTGTGATCAAAGGTATCAACATCCCAATGTATATGACAATCAGTACAATTGGTTGATGGCGTCACAAAATTACTTACAGAACTATGACAATTATTACAATCCACATCTTGATGATAATGTCCTAAGGCAAACCCTGTGGAAGTACTATGATTAAATGGAGGCTTTTCTGTTGTAGAATGACAGAAATCACAATTATTTTCATTATGACATGAGCAACATGTTGTCATTGATTCAATTTTTGGTTCTTCTTTTTTAGCTGTATCATGGCAACGTGCACAAGTATCACCAGTATGACAATCGGTACATTTTAAACCAAACAAATCAACATGATCAGTATGATGGAAGGTAACTATGGGACCCGGCTTATGAGATGTTGGGTAAACATATTTCTCTTCAGCAGAAATTAGTGGATGAGGAACTCCCACTATATCAGTTTTATCAAAAACCGACACTGCCTCATCGGAAGAATCAATTTCTTCATGGCAAAATTGGCAGGCATTCTCATGGCTCCACTCCCTATGACATCCTAAACATTGTCTATGATATGAACCTTTTAGACTTGGCATGTTTAAATCTGCTAAATCGGGTTTAATTTTATGACATTTATCGCAAGCCGGTATTTCTCCCGAGTCTTCGGAATAATGATGACAAAGTGTACAGCCACCGCCCATTTCTGACATTGAAGCATGTAGTTCATGAGAAAATATTACCGGTTTATATAATTTTGATAGTTTATCAATAATTACAATTTTAGGACCGGCTTCAAATGATTTTGTACTTGAGAATTGGGCTCCATGTCGTGCACATTGCTCCAAACAAGGATTAAACTTGGTCGGATTTTCACAAGTATGACAGGTCCGGCAATAGTCATTCATTTGTGGATTCCCACTCGTGTGATCCATGGGATGATTTGGCTCAACTAATTGTCCATTAATCAATGTTGTCATAAAAATAACTGTTGCAAATATATATAACTTCTTCATTATTTAATTCTCCATATCCTCAATTACAGGAAAGTTTAAGGCAAAAAATCTGTATAATAGTATTATTAGTGAAATAAATCCAACAGTTACAGCAATCTCCGTCAACGCTGGGAAATACGGTTTATCAACATATAGTGGTGTAAATCCAATGAGATATACATTTAGTCTATTAAGTACTACACCAAATACTACTGAAGCTGCTGCCGTGAATAACCAAGCAGGATTATTTCTATACTTTTCAACCATCAAAATGACCAATGGAATTATAATTCCAATTATTATTTCAATCCAATACATAATACTATCTAAACTCACTTTAAACAAATACACATAGGTCTGCCTGTCTACCATATCAATCAATTTTGCAGTTAAATATATTAAAAGCAGAATAGGAATAAACCGCGATAACCTACTTAGTACCTTTACTTCCGGTTTTAACTTGAAAGATTTCGAAGCGATCAATGATTCAAAAATGACCATTGCAAATCCCACAACAAATGCAGATAGTAAAAATAATAATGGAAGAATAGGTGTTTGCCAAAGCGGATGTACTTTTGTTGAAGCAAGAACCATCAATGTTCCTAATGACGATTGATGCATACATGAAAGAACTACTCCTAAAATAATAAAAACAGTCATAACTTTTTTTAACGATACATCTAATATTTTCAGTAACCGCTCAGAGAAATTATTAAATGTCTTTAGCATACCTGGAAGATTTACTTTTCCTTTAAACCGATCAACAACAATAGGGAGGAACTCAATGTATAGCACTGTTAAATAGGATGCTACGCACATGCCAACTTCAAATAACGCTGAGTTTGGACTCCAATATTTTGGTAATAATATGTGCCACATATTGTAATACCTTCCAAGATCGGTAAGTACTCCCAAAGCAACAAACGTATAGCCCAACGTCGCAGTTAAAAGAGCAGGCCTTATAACACTTTTATATCCTTTGCCATGCACGATATGTGCAATAAATGCAGTCATAAAACCTCCGGCAGCAAGAGCTACTCCGCAAGCAACATCAATTGCGATCCAGATACCCCATGGATATTGATTGTCAAGATTAGTGACTGCTCCTAAACCAAATATAAATCTCGCAAATAGCGATAATATCCCAAGAGCGGCTAAACCCGAAATAACCCATACCCAAGGAGTGAAAAAACGTGGTTTCTCATATGAAAGAGTGGCTGTACTATTCATTTTCTTCTTCCTTTTTCATTACTTTCATAATAATACCAAGCAAACTAAATAACATTATTGGTCCTGAAAATCCCTTAAAGATACCATGCTGTATAGATTCCGTTGTTTCAGCAGGACTTTTATCACCCAATTCCGGGAAACCAATTTCATTAAACGGTTGGTTCGATAAATACATCCAAGAAGTACCTCCAACTTCATGTTCGCCATATAGATGATCAATATATTTGTCTGGATGCTTTTTAATCCGATCATGGGCAATATCAATTAAATCTTTGCGATGTCCAAAAACAAGGGCTTCAGTAGGACACACTTCTACACAGGCAGGTAACTGTCCGTTCTCAATAGTCCGATCAAAGCAAAGTGTACATTTTCGAATCTGTGGCGTTAATGCCTTTTCATATTCATAAGTAGGAATTTGAAAAGGACAAGCAATAATACAATATCGACAACCTATACATGCTGATGCATTATATGTAACTGGTCCATCAGGATGTTTTTGTAAGGCTCCTACGATACATGCAGAGACACAAGGCGGATGTTCACAATGCATACATTGAACCTTTACAGTCAAAGCTCCACCGTCTAATCCTTTGTCAGCAAAAGAATTAACAACCGTATATTGTTCAGAAGTTGGCCTTCTATATTCATCAAAAACTGATGTGTCAGAGAATGAATCCAATGGTTGATTTGGCAAATTGTTTGCTTCGTTGCAAGCCCATTCACATTTACGACAACCAATACAATATGTTAGATCAGTCAAAACTCCAAATCTATCGGGATTCAACTTAGTATTGTTACTTGCTTTTAGACTGGATACTCCAGCTAAAGAACCTGATGCTACAGCTAATGTTTTTAAAAAATCTCTCCGTTCAATTCCCATGTATTACTTCCTATTTTTAATGTTCCCTAATACAAGTTCCGTTTACTTCTTTAATTATACAATCATCACCACAAAACCCATCACATTGTAAACATAAAATGTCAGTATTCATATTTTTATGTAAGGTATTGCGTATAAATGATTTTAGATAATTTGTGAATTTTTCTTTGTCTTCTAAACTAAAATTTTTGAAAATTTCTATATGGCTTTCTATTTTAAGCTTATAATGTCTTTCAACTATATCTATACCATCTTGAGTTATAGATACTTTTGCTGAACGTCTATCTTGTTTACTAAATTTTCTTGTTACTAGTTTGTACTTTACCAATTTATCAATATTTTTTCCAATAGCAGCATTACTAACAGATAAAATGCCTGCTATATCACTCAAATTAAAAGGTGCTGCATTTGCTAACATTTTTAATATATAATGTTGATTTTTTGTTAGTGGCATTGAGCTTGCATCTTCCATAAAATTCTGCTCACAGATATCAGTCACTATTAGAGACGAAATTCCTAACAATTCGGAGAGGTTACGGTCTGCATCAGATATATTAAACTTCATTTAATTTAAACCTAGTTTAATTTACATAAATGGTAAAATATAGTTCAATATGTATTGTTAATATATTATAGAATATTAGAGCATTTCATTCCCCGCAAAACAACAGCGGGACAGGTGAAGAATCTATTATATTAAACCCTCAAGGTTTTTGAAACCTTGAGGGTTGTTATGATAAATATTATATATCCTTCAGTCGCTATGCTCCTTCGAGGATGACAACAGTACTGTCATTGCGAGGAGTTTAGCGACGAAGCAATCTTGGTTTTTATGAATTGAGATTGCCACAATTGCCCCGCTACGGCGGGGCTGCATTCACAATGACAACTGGGTAATGAGGAGATTGCTTCACATGTCCCCACTCTATTAATTAACCTTACGAAGGTTTTAAACCTTCGCAAGGTTTTCTTGCTTTGGGCAATTGTGTTAGCAAGGACAAAAAGAATGTCCCCCTTCGAAGGGGGATTAAGGGGGATGTAAAAGCATAGATTCTTCTTCATTTCATTCATCAGAATGACAAATGATAATAAAAACCCCGCGAATGCGGGGATTTAAATGGTTTAGGAGATTGCTTCGCTACATTCGCAATGACAAAAACAGTTGTCATACCCGTGCAATCTTGTGTGCTTCTGGTGTAACGAGAATCTATTATTATAAAATGGATTTCCCCCGCAATGGCGGGGGGAATGACAAAACATCATATTTTTACAAGTCTTTGTCTGGACTTGCATTGCTTGGTTTTCTTTTGTATAGAAATTTTCCTATTTTTAGGTCGTTGTTTGTATAATCTGTTCTGAATCCTAGTGGATCGTTAAAGATGCTATCAAGAATGTTGGAGTCTTTTCTTGCCCCATAATTTTGTGATATTTCCTGTCGCATAACTCCTTTTCCAGAATTAGTTTTAACTTTTGAAATAGCGGAATTAATAACATCTGAGGATACATATTCTCCATGTTCTCCTTTTCCAGGTATTGTATTATCCCAACTGAATATTATGTAGTTGTTTGTTCCCCATGCTGGCGGGTTTGTTCCTACCTCAATGTTTACTTGGTCATTCGGGTATAGTCCTACTGCGAACTGTGATATGTCTGCAATTACTTCCAGTGCGTCGTCTATTCTGTTTTGTGGTACGGGTGTTGTGCTTCCGTCGGGGTTTAGTGCTGGGCTTGTGTCAACATAGACTGTCGGAGGAGTTACGAATCTTGAGGTTTGCCCTCTTCTTCTACATATTGCATCGTAGTGTTCCATGTTGAATGTTCCTTCCACCATTGTTTCGTCCAGGGTTGTGTCTTTGGCTGTGAAGCTCGATGTTTCTCTTCTGTAGAAGTCTGGGTGTTCGATTATTAGTCTGGCCAGTGTTCCAGGGTCTATTTCAAGTCTGTATTCTCCATGTGTGCCGGTGGTTGTATTGAAACTTCCAAACTGTACGTTTGCACCTGCTATGTTTACTCCTTCTTCGAACAGTTCTGTGATGTTTCCACTTATACTTAGATAAGGTTTTGTTTGCAGTACAACTGTGTTTGAAATCACTTCTGTTCCTGCCACTCCGTTTGCATCAATGGGTGTTGTTCTCACATCTGCGTTGCCTGCCTGCATGTCATTTGTCAAAACTACTTTCTCTGTTTGCGTTTGTCCTGCTTGTTGGTTGTCTATGTATTTGTCTATCTCTGTTGGTCCTTCGGCTGCTCCTTCAACACTATTAAAATCATAATTCACCCATAGCGTGTCGCCCACAAACACGTTACTTGTTGGTGTAAGTGTCAGGTTTGTTATTGTTGGAGCGTCGTAGACACTTGTGATGTTCACAGTTACTTTTCCGTTTGCGGTTGCGTCACCATCATTTATTGAATAATTTACTTCTTCTGTTCCGTGATTGTTTTGTGTGCCTGTGAATTTTAATTGGTTATTTTCAAATCTTGCTGTGATTCCATTACTTGTTGAGGTTACGCTGTATTCGTGGGGGTCTCCATCAAGATTTTCTTCCAGGTTTGCCACTGGTATGCTTCCAGTTTCATCTTCATTTACAGTCACAGTTGTGTCTTTTGCTATAGGTATTAAATTGTCTATGTCAAATGTCCATAGTACTTTTGCTGAGTCTTTTGCTGTTTTTGCTATTCCTTCTATGGTTGTGTATCCTTTTCTGTGAGTGTGGTTATACGAATTTGTACTTGATACTTTTTTTTCCGTTTACTCTCACAGAATTAGTGGTGTTATCATAGACTGTGCTGTTTCCTGTGAATGAGAATAGTTCTTGTTGGCCTTGTGTTCTGTCAGTATAGTTTCCTGGTTCGGGGTTTTCATCTGTGATGCTAACTTTATCTTTATCCTTTTTGAATAAAGAACAGGCGGATAATGAAAATATTAATATTGTGATAGTAAGGTATTTCACGGATTGAATTTAGAATATTTTATTAACCTTGCGAAGGTTCAAAACCTTCGTAAGGTTTCCCACTCGTCACAATAGCTCATACCATTCCCATCCCGCAAAAGCGGGAATCTATTTTAATAAATGTCATTGCGAGAAACGAAGTGACGAAGCAATCTTGTTTTTTTTAATATATAAATGTTTCGGTTGTATTAACTGAGAAGTAGTAAAAACTCTAATATCCAAAATGCTTAATCTTATCACCTTGTTTATCGATCATGGTTAAAGCCTGAATTCCAACTTCAAGATGCAAAGTCACAAATTCTTTAGTTACTTTTTTATCAGACTCGGCAGTTTTAATTCCGTCAGGTATCATGGGCCTATCAGATACAAGAAGCAACGACCCACGAGCAATCTCATTAGCTAGTCCGGTAATGAAAATAGTAGCCGTCTCCATGTCAATGCCCAGTGCACGTACTTTACGTAAATACCGTTTAAATCTTTCATCCCATTCCCAAAGACGACGATTGGTCGTGTAAACAACCCCTGTTCTGTATTCCAAATTTTTAGCTACTAGTAATTCTGATACAAATTTATGCAATTTAAATGATGGCATTGCGGGCACTTCATGCGGAAAATAATCGTCACTTGTTCCTTCACCCCGAATTGCAGCAATTGGTAATACGAAATGACCAATCTCAGTGGTTTTTTTTAGTCCTCCACATTTACCAAGGAATAGTACACCTTTCGGTTTAACGCTCGATAATAAATCCATAATTGTAGCAGCATTGGCACTACCCATTCCAAAATTTATTATACTCAATCCATCATTGTTGGTTGTTGATGTCATTGGACCACCTACTCCATTAACCTTAGATTCAAATTTCTTTGCAAATTGATCCACATAATTTTGGAAATTAGTTAATAGTATCCATTCGCCTAATTCATCGGGTTCCGATCCGGTATAGCGTTTTAACCAACTTTGTGCAATTTCAATTTTTGATTTCATATTAATTCTCCTTATCCGATGGTTTTCTAATTATTGCTCTCACAACAACCGCTTTACCATCATGTATATGGCACTCATGTGAATATACAACATCTTTTTTTAATAATTCAATTTTCCCGTTCGGAAATGATTTTTGAATATCCTGTATATCAAATAATAATGAAATATCTTTTGGTCCACCCGTTTTTAGCTTTAATTGTTCTTTCGCAAATACTTCCATAAATAATACTCCATTTTGCTTTAATGCGTTAAAGTATTTGGCGTGTAATTTATTTATCTCATCAATTTTAAAATGAGTATAGATAGATACAATCCCATTATATTTATTCTTGGCTAACCAAACTCCGTTTCTTCCCTCTCCATCGGCAATACATAAAACATTCCCCGTTGGAATTTTCTTAAAGTTTTCTTTTAAAAATAAATTTGGATTTTTGCCGTATACATAATCATCAACACCGAATCGTTTATCCCATTTTTCCGGACCATATTTCATAAATACTTTTGCTATTCGATCTCAACTGAAACAGGACAATGATCTGATCCCATAACTTTATCGTGAATATCTGCATCTATAATATGATTAGTAAATGATTCATTTGTCCAAAAATAATCAATACGCCAACCTACGTTTCTATCCCGTGCGCCAAAGCGATACGTCCACCACGAATACCTATCAGGTTCAGGGTGATGCATTCGGAAGGTGTCAACATAACCATGCTCAACATATTTATCAAGCATAGCCCTCTCTTCCGGCAAAAATCCGGAATATTTTTCATTATCTTTTGGGCGAGCCAGATCAATTTCTTTGTGCGCTGTATTCCAATCACCTGCGATTACCACATTATTACCTGATTCTACTTGTTCATTCAGAATAACTAATAATTCTTCATAAAATTCCATTTTATAATCAAGACGTTCTTGGTTTTTTTGACCATTTGGAAAATAAATATTATAAAGTAAAAAGTTTTCGTGTTCTGTAATAATAACACGACCCTCACGATCAAATTTTTCGATTCCTAATCCTTTCTGTTCATACAATGGTTTATCTTTACAAAATGTTGATACACTACTATAACCTCTCTTTTCAGCGGAATGCCAAATAGTGTGATAAC
>Ga0190293_1000519_pt1 | contig 13702 bp, 12 predicted proteins | sample 48693001_MG_FD_161671 | JGI IMG/M metagenome (GOLD analysis project Ga0190293, IMG submission 161671) | Hydrothermal vent microbial mat bacterial communities from Southern Trench, Guaymas Basin, Mexico - 4869-30-0-1_MG | ecosystem: Environmental > Aquatic > Marine > Hydrothermal vents >... | reverse complement strand
ATACGATATGTCAACAGGAAAAATTAACTATTAAGAGCTTTTCTTCTAATTAGTTTATCTGGAACATAACACTTATAAACGTATATCTTTGTGTATATATAACGGGTTGTGTGTCATCTATATAAAATTTTTTGAAATGAAAAAAAAAATATTCTTTTATTTATTGATTTTTCCATTTTTGAATGTCAATTCTCAGACTATAATTTCTCTGACTGATTATGATGGTCATCCTAAATTAAAAATTATAGGAGTTAAAATTGATAATAACCAATATAACTTTTTGTTTGATACAGGAGCCGGTGTAACTTTGATTTCACCAGAAATTGTAAAAAAAATAAATAGAAAAGAATATGGAAGAGGTGTTGGTTACAGAATGCTAGGAGAACAGATTGAATACAAAAAATGTGACAGTGTTGAAATTCAAATTGGAGGTTATAAATTCTTTCATTCAACAGTTGGTGTTTGGGATGTAAATCAGGTATTACCAAAGGATTGGCCAAGAATAGACGGTATTATTTCGCTTGGATCTTTTCAAGATCATTGTATTATGATTGATTTGTCGAAAAACACAATAATTGTTGAGTCAGATTCAACATGTGAAGCAAAAACAAAACTCATGCAAATTGTTGAATCCAGATTTATTAACGGGCTTGATGGTTCAGAAAATGGAATTTTTTTAAATTTGGATAAAGTTGGAAGAAAATGGTGGTTTCTAATGGACTCTGGAAATTTAGACAAAAATATAATTTCGTATGCGACCGCAAAAGAATGGAATGTTGAATATGTTATAGATAGCGGGAGGGTTGTCATTGATGACCTAAGATATGAGTTTGCAGGAATTTCAAGAATTTCACCTTCAGTAATTGATGAAATAATTTATGATGGAGTTCTGAACTTTGACTTTCTTTCGCAATTCATAATTATCATATCATACAAAGAAGAAAAAGTATGGATAAAATAGACGAACACACAACAAAAACATAGTATATGCCAAATGCACTATATTTTTTGTTGTGCCCCGTTGTTCTTTAATTTTTATTTACCCAATAAAACTATTTACACCAATTACCAATAGAATAGCTAAAGTACTAAGAGTCATAAAATATCCTACCGCTTTAATGTTTAAGTTCATGATACGATTACATCTCCAAATAATTAGAAATAATACTAAAAGTACAATCATCGCAATCAAATATTTATCCGTATTTAACATTGAAGATATTCTTGCTTCATCTTGCTGACTAAACCCTCCAAGTATAATTGAAAAAAAACGACAAAATACAGCAAAAAATACAACAGAGTAAGCATAAATTGATTTTGTTTTTATGGTAATTAATAAAAATATTAGTGCTTGTAAAATTGTAAATGCCGGGCCTCCCATGCTAATATAAAGGTTGTGTGTGTCATCTATGAGTACTCCAGTTCTTGCATTGCTACTATTTAAACTCAACATCATATCATTTCCCAATAGTTCACCGATTGTCCAATGTCCAAGTTCGTGAAAAAGGTAAGTGAAAAATGCAATGGGTATAAATGATAAAGCAACTTTCCAATTAATTTGACTCTCTTCTAAATCATTATTAATTCTGTCTATTAAGGTCTTAATCATTTTTCAATTCATGTATTTTGTTGTTCGATTTTCCTTTCTTTCCAATGGGGCACAACTCGTTATATTCATACAAATATACACGTTTATAAGACCTATTTATCGGATAACGTTAGTTTGTGGTTGTTTTTAATTTAAACTAAAATTATTAATTAAGACACTACCTAGCTAATAATGATCGTACGTCAATTTTAATCAGCCGTCTGCCTACTAAAAGACATCAAAATAGATACATATCGTACCACTTTCGTACTAGTTCTACAGAAGTATCAAAGATGGGTTCTACTCCCATTATATTATATCTTGATTTGGTAGTTTCATAAAATAATTATCTACAGCATACCCACCGCCGTGACAATACAGCATTACAGGTAAGATCTCTTTTGCATTTAGAGGATTTTATTTCACCCAAAATCCCCTGTTTCTTTTTGTAATACCAAATATATATTTATTGAATTATTTAAAGGTCCAAACCCTTTAGTTAGTACTTTCTTTAAAAGAATGACCGCTAACAATATAAATTTCACAGAAGAATATTGAACCCAAAAACTATTTGTTTTGGTAAGTGAAATTTGTTCCAGACAACTATTTAATGTCTTCAATATTCTTTTTGAATACTGAATCTAAACTATGTCTCTCTTTTGTTAAACCCCATATTGGATCCAAACAAAATGCACAAATCCCACAACAATAAAGAATCATAGCATAAACCCTAAAAGTTTAACTTCTTTCTAGAAGGGGATTTTTATATTAATTTAAACTGGCCAATGCTGCTTTCATATAACCCATGGCGTATGCCATACCAGCATACCAAGCGCCATCACAACTCATTTGAGGTGTGTGATCAGGAATAAGAACGCCTTCAAATTTATTCTTTTTAAGGATTTTCAATATTCTAATCATATCAATATCTCCTTCATCAATAAAAACCTCTTTATAATTAAGCACTTTTCCAATTACATTTCTAAAATGTACATATCCAATTTTATCTTGCTTGCTGTATTGCTCTGTCACATCATGTACCTCACCATCTGTCATTTCTGCAATAGAACCCAAACAAAATTCCAATCTGTTATTTGGACTCGGTTTTACATCTATAAGTTTCTGATACATATCAGGTTGATACACTAATCTTGGTGTATTACGCACATAAGGCACTGGAGGGTCATCTGGATGAGCCGCCATTTTCACACCTGCTTCTTCTGCTACCGGAATTATTTGCTCCAAAAAATATTGCAATCGATTCCATAACTCATCATGCGTAATTTTAGGAATAAAACCTTCAGGTGCATTGTTATCATATACCATATTCCACACCATACCATTAGGTATTGGAGTCTCATCTACACTGCCTTCCATACCAACTGATTCAGCATTACCACGGGCATATTTCCCTATCGTTCTACTCGCCACACCTGCCAATGAAAAATTATATCCAAACACTGGTATTCCTGCTTTACCAACTATTCTTATTTGTTCTTTAACTAATTCTATTTGTTCTTCTTTTTTTGGGCCATCCAAAAGAATATCATGCCATATAGCTGGGTCAAAGTTTTCTATAGCTTCCAACTCCAAACCATAGCTGTTGATTTCCTTTTTCAAGTCTAACAAAAACTCCAAACTCCAAAGTTTACCATCACCTGCAAAACCCCAACCTGAAGTATTTCCAATTGGTTGATTTGCATTTTCTTTATTATTATTCTTGTTGTTGAAATAATCTACTAAATGAACTACAATATGTGTAGCCCCACATTGTTTTGCAAAACGATAATGCTTGTCATTTAACATATGTCGGTATAATCCAAATCCTAATTTCATAATTATGCATTCATTAAATCTATTATTAATCCCTTTATCCCTAGAAGTCCCATATACACAGAAAATATCATTATCAATGATAAAATGATAATATCTGTTTTTTTATTAGCATAGTCCTTCATTAAATTTTTATTGCTTGTTAAATAAAACATAGATGCTATTGTAATTGGCAATACTATAGCTATACAAGCTTGTGACAGCATCATAATAAACACTGGTTTAAATCCAAGTGTTACACCAATGATGCTTAATACGGTTAAAATTGCCAGAATAATTCTATAATATTTTGTATTCGTATTTCTCTTTTCTTCTTTATAATCTATTATTAGCCAAGGTATTACTAATAAGTTAGGGAGATGTGATGATAAACCTGCCGCAGCTATACCTATTACAAATACGCTCATAGCAGCTTTTCCAGCTATTGGTTCTAATAAGGGTATCATCTCAACTACACTATTCATTTTAATGCCTTGCACGTATAATGTTGTAGCAGCCGTAATCATAACTGCAGCGCTAATAATAAACATCATACTCGCACTCACAATAGCATCTCGTTTTTGTAGAGCACTGTCCTTCATCGTCCAACCCGTTTCTTTTACTATTTGTGAACGAATTACAAATACAAATATCGATACCGTTGTGCCTACCATTCCCGCTACTATAACTAATGGGCTATTGTCACTTCCTGTCGCAGTTTCGGGAATTCTTGGTATAAAACCTGAAGATAATTCTTTGATTGATGGAAAGTTCAGAAACATTGTTGCTAAAAAAGCTGCACCCATAATCGAAACCAATATGGCAAGTACTTTTTCAAAAAAATTATAATTACCCAACCATAATAATGCGTAAAGTGAAAAAGCTATGGCTATAGCCCAACTATTTTGAGTAACTCCACCATCGACAATAGCCTTGGACCATACTGCTAAAACTTCTGAAAGTATCCCTAACACACCAACTAATGCTGTAAGAATGATGACAGATAAGGCAACTATAAGTAAGATTGCTATGTTTGGATGAATATGTTTTTTTATTCCTTGAATTGCTGTTTCTCCTGTTACCATTGTATAGCGACTAAACAATGATATAAGATAATAGGTAATTATACAGCTAATAAGAACTGTCCACAAAAGACTAAATCCAAAATTTGCACCTGCCTTAGACATCGAAGTAATACTCCCCGTACCTACATTGTAACCAATTAGAAAAATTCCTGGTAATATACTTGCTATTAATTTCTTAAACTTCGACATCCTTTTTTTATTAAAATCCAATTGAATTACCGCCATCTACCGGTAAGCAAACCCCTGTAATAAACGCTGAAGCATCAGATGCTAAAAAGCCGGCTGCTTTTCCAATATCAGAAGGCTGTCCAAATCTTTTTGAAGGTGTTCTATCTAAAATTTTTGCCTTTCTTGCTGGATCTTTTTCCATGATGTCTAAAAACATTTTAGATTCAATAAATCCCGGAGCAATAGCATTTATACGGATACCGTGATGCGAATATTCTGAAGCCAATGTTCTAGTTAATCCCAAAAGTGCGGTTTTAGAACTGCTATAGGCAACAACTTCTGTTAAACCGAAAATTGCAGACATAGAACTAATATTGATAATAGATCCATTTTTATTAGGAATCATATACTTTAAAGCTGCTCTTGTCAATGCAAATACACTATTTAAATTCGTGTCTATTACAGCTTGAAACTCCTCATCTGTAGTTTCTATAGATGGTTTTTTACAATGACGTCCCGCATTGTTTACTAATATATCTAAAGGTCCTATTTTAGATTGAATATCCTCAATAAGTGATTCATGTAATTCTTTTTTTGTTACATTATTAACATAAGTATAGCAATTACCCCCTAGTATACTTTTTGCCTCATCTAGTTTGTCTTGAAATAAATCTGTTATTACAACCTTGGCACCAAGGTCTATAAATTGTTCGGCAATCCCAAAACCAATACCGGCTGCACCTCCAGTAATTAAAGCCACCTTATCTGTTAAATCAAAAATATGTTTCATCTAAAATTGTCTGTTTTTATTTAAATATCGAAATATGAATTCGCATTATTATAGCTGATATCTTGAACCATTTTACCTAATAAACCCATATCGTTAGGGAGTTCTCCATTTTTAATATCGGTGCCAATTATATTGCATAAAATTCTTCTAAAATATTCATGTCTGGAATACGATAAAAAACTCCTGGAGTCCGTTAACATCCCTACAAAACGACTTAAAAGCCCTTGGTTGGACAGCACGTTAATTTGCTGCTCCATACCATCTTTCTGGTCTAAAAACCACCAAGCCGATCCAAATTGCATCTTTCCTGGAACACTTCCATCTTGAAAATTACCGACCATTGTAGCAATCGCAGTATTATGACTTGGATTTAAATTATAAATAATGGTTTTGGTTAATTTTCCGTTTTCTTCTAATCGATTTAAGAAAGTTCCTAACGAAGCAACATAACTAAAATCTGCAATAGAATCGAAGCCACCAGCTTTACCAATATTCCTAACGCCTTTAGCATTCACATCACGTAATGCTCCTATATGAAATTGTTGTACCCAGCCTTTTTCGGCGTTCCAAACCACAAGTTCATATAATAAAGCTGCCATAAATTTTTGCTGCTCCAAACCGGATATTTCTTTTCCTTGTCGAATTTTTGAAAATATGTCTTTAATATTATTTTCAGAATAGCTTTCAATAGGAAATGGAAATTCTAATCCGTGATCAGCCAAACGACATCCATTTTCATGAAATTTATTATGACGCTTTTTCAAAGCCTCTAAATAGTGGGTATAGGTATCTATGGTCTTTTCAGTTAACTTTTCAAGAGCATTGACATAGGCATTAAATTCTTGCGAGTCTCTAACATCTATGGCTCTATCAGGTCGCCATGACGTAGATATGGTTACCCCTATTTTGTTATTTTTCAATTGTCTATGATATTCTAACGAATCTAGGGGATCTTCAGTAGTACATATTTTTTCAACATTAAACCTTTCAATTATTTTATGTACACTTAATTCTCCAGAGCTCAATTGTTCTGAGGCTAAATCATAAATACTTTTTGCTGAATTGTTATTAAGTATTTCATGTATTCCAAATGGTTTTTTTAATTCCATATGAGTCCAATGAAATAAAGGATTTCGCATGGTATATGGAACTGTCTCTGCCCATTTCTTAAATTTCATCCAATCTGAAGCCTCGCCAGTAATAAACTTTTCATTTATACCATTGGCTCGCATCGCACGCCACTTGTAATGATCTCCTTCTAACCAAATTTCAGAAAGATTTTTATAAACTTTATTTTGAGCTATCTCTTTAATTGGTAAATGACAGTGGTAATCTATAATAGGCATTTTAGAAGCATAATCATGATATAGCACCTTGCTCTCCTTTGAAAGTAATAAAAAATCATTATGTACTATTGGGTTTTTCATGAGCCGTTACATTATTCCAAATTTCTCAAAAGCATCAACAGTACTCATCCCATTTTCTAATGCTTCCTTCACATGTTTTTCATCACGAGATTTTTCTATAGCGCCTTTAAAAGCTTCTACTTCTAATGATTGAGGAACAACTAAAACACCATCTCTATCTCCAAAAATAATATCCCCTGGGTTGATTCGAATTCCATTAAACTCAATAGGTACACGATAATCAATTACCTTACCCCTTGGGCCTTGATCTTGAGCATATGTTCCAATAGAAAAAGTTGGGAAATTTAAATTTTCGATTTCATCAGTATCTCTTGAGTACCCATCTACAACAGCTCCTGCAGACTTAAGTTTAAGTGCTCTTGTACTCATTAAACCACCCCATAAGGCATACCTTGGTGAAGCACCAGAACAAATGTAAACCTCATTTTCTTCCAGACTATCTAGGGCTTCAAACATTAACCCAAATGATTTTTGCATTAATTTATTATTTGAATTTGATGCTGATTCTTCAAATACATCTGCTTCTAAAACAGTCATAGCTCGACCTATCACCACCATATCATTTCTTAATGGTTTTACTTGAGGTGAAACAAACTGATGAAAATACCCCATTTTATCTAACACATCGCCAACCAAAGCAGTAAACAACTCTTTTCGAGCAATAGCAAAAAGTTCTTTATCATTTTTCCAAATCCCCATTTCCTTAATATCTAATTAATTATACGTGCAAATTTACATTTATTCATTTTTCAATTGTAATATATTTCATTCCAGTAATAACACTATTCAAACCTAATAAGTAACAAACACCTTCTTTTTCGCTATATTTGTGCAACTATGAAGCCACTCCTTATTAATACAACACCCGATTCAATTAGCGGGTATCAGATTAAATCATATGATGAAACTCATTTTCATTTGCCTTATCATATGCATGATAAATATGAAATAACTTGGATTGAAGAAGGTACAGGATCCAGAATTATTGGAGATCATATTTCTATTTTTAAAGAAAATGATGTCATTATATTAGGTCCTATGTTACCTCATCAATGGCAAAATTTATCTATAAACCAGAATAGTAGCGCCAAATCAATTTCGTTATTTTTTAAAATTGACTTTCCTTCTAAAGATTTTTGGAATCAAGAATGTGTTAAGCCAATAAAAAAAATGTTAGAGCTCTCTCATAAAGGATTATTACTTAAAGGAAAAACACAAAAAAAAATAACTAGTAAATTACAAAATTTAACGAGTTTATCATTTCCAAGAGGTATGCTTATGGTATTAGAAATTTTACAAGACATAGCAGAGTCTGACAACTATGAAATTCTTGCTAGTGATGGCTATATTAGTCGAAAAAATTTAGACACAGATAGAATTAGTACCATCACAAATTTCATTTCTGAAAACCTCGATCAAAAAATCACTCTTGAATTACTAAGTGATTTAGTTCATTTGCATCCCAATTCTCTAAATCGAGAATTTAAAAGAGCTACTGGTTTTAGTGTTATTAAATATATTAATAAGGTTCGCATTGGAAAAGCTACACGTCTTTTAACTGAAACCAATATGCCAATCATTGATATTTGCTACATATGTGGTTTTCAAAACATATCTTATTTTAATAGATACTTTAAAAAGAACTATAACTGTACTCCTTCAAATTATCGTAAAAACAGAATGTAACACCAACCTCTGTATAAAAACTTGGTATTAAATCATTTCTTTTTCAGCATTTCCAATAATACTCTGCCAATCAATCTAAATCAAATTAATATGACTTTTGCCACTCTTTTTGAAATTTCTCTTTTATGTCTATATATTTTTGATCCAAGTCTTTTGAGTCTTTATATTTAACTCTCAACTCAGCTAATCTCGTTTCCATCTCTTTAACAACATCTGCATAAGCAAGATCGTTAAAAACATTGTTCATTTCTTGCGGATCCTTTTTACGATCGTACATTTCCCACTCATCTACATCATAATAAAAATGAACTAATTTGTATTCCTTTGTAACTATACCATAATGGCGTTTAACCATATGATAAGATGGATATTCGTAAAAATGGTAATAGACTAGTTCTACCTGTATTCTGTTAATCTAATTTAACTCAAATAAATAAAAAGATATCAAAAAATGGATATAACTAGTTGTTACACATTTTATTATAGGAATATTGAGTGAAGTATAAAAGAAACGACCGTCTGCCTATATAAATCATAAAATAAATAGTCTAAAAATAACAAAACCCTATATAATATAGGGCTTTGAAGGTGATCGCGGCAGGATTCGAACCTGCGACATTCTGCTTAGAAGGAAGTGGCTCTTTTGTTGTAACACATTGAAATAGAGATAAATAAAAAGGGTAATAATTAATATCGGCTGATTATCGGCTGATATTCAATACAAGAGTATTTTAATGACCATCTGCCCGGTAGGCTTTTACGTCATCCTTGTAGTAAGTTTATAATCAGTTTGATATGTAATTATTAAAAAAGATACGACCTTTTTTTTGCTGTTAAATAGTATCGCTTTTAGATATGTTAAATATGATTATTGCTTTTGTCTACTTCTAAACTTTCTTATTTTTGGGGAATATTACAAGTCGAACTCCGACTATTTTAGTCGGAGCCATCTACTCAATTATGGGTAGAATTTTTTTCGATTTTCTCTATTTTTTTCACTATCTAACTTCTTACGCAACAAGTGAATGGTTATCATAAAACAATTACTTACGATATTTCTCAATTATTTTATCTATCTGCTCAATTTTTGGCGGAGGCGTATATACCCTGAAATTTTCACATTTTGTCCATCCGTCCCACTTTTTCCATTTACTACCTTCATTCAGAGTATTTCTCATTTTAACCAAGGCATTTTTCATGTTAATAGCATAATAATCGTTGGTTGCTTTATCTTCAATTCCGCTTTGCAGAAACTCACAATAAAGTGTAACCGCTTCGAGCAGTACAATATTATCGTAGTAAATGGTTACCGGAAAAACAATCTGGTCATCATACACCATTTGTGATTCTTCAGGAACTAAAGCAGCAGCAGTTATAGCTATTTGTAATGATGCTTTTGCTAAACCAATGGCTTTTAATGTTTTCCTGATATCGCACGAAGAAACAAATTCGCCTTTTTGAATACTATTAAGTGTGAGAACTGAGGCAGTTGTGATATCTTTGTATCCTGCGAGAGCAGTATGTGCTTCGTTCAATAGCTTCAAACTGGTTATTACAAGCGGACTTGCTTTTTTGCCAAAATATCGAATTGTCCATTCTTTGTAAAACGCATCAGGATCGAAACCTTTCGGATCCCATGCCAATCGGCTACAGACTTCCAAATTCAAAATAAAATGTTTAAAATCCTGACCATTAACAAAAATGTTATTGGTCATTCCTCTATCAACTGCTTCATTAACTGCTATAGAAATTTGATGTACTAATGGATCCTGTATTACATGGTTTAGCCAAATTCCAGCATGTACATAAATACCAAAATCATAACCTTTCTGATCTTCTGGCCACTCTCTGAAATCACCACCGTAGTAGTCGGCCCAGAGCATCATTGTTTTTTTATCGGGGGCAAACTCCCCATCTTGCCACATGGGTCGTCCTTCACGCCAAAGATCGCATACCAAAATCGCTCCTGGCCTGTATTTATCAATCAAATCAGATAATCCTTTAAACATTTTATTCATCAATGGGCCTGTCTTTATTCCTGCATTTTTTTCTGCTTCACAGGAATAGGCTTTATCATAAATAGGATGGCGGGGACGCGCCAAATAAATATCCCCTTTAGCGAAAGGTGTTTTTGTAAGGTAATATTCGTAAACATCCATCCAGTGATCGTAATGTTCGGTAAGACAAATTTTATCGTAATCAATATGATGAAACTCCCATCCTAAATACATTGGGATTTGAATCATCATACCCTTGCTGTGGGCATAATCAATTACCTTATCGACCAATTCAAGGTCGGTATGATATTCTGTTATATTTTTATAATAATCCCACATAAAGAATTCAGGCCTTCCCAATAAATCATGCGGATCAATATAATTGTAACGAAGGCGTGCCAGAGAGTTGATTACCTCTTTCCATGTATCGAATTCAACGATTAGTTTTCTGCCTTTCCAGTTGGCAAGCATATCGTTGTCGTTATCAAAATAACCTCGTAAAGGGAAAACGGGTGCTTGCTCTCGAAAAGACATTTCCGGAATCTCAAATTTTGCAGGCGATCTTGGCTTTTTACCGGTCCAATATTCCAAGGCATCAATGCCTAAATTTTTTCTGGAGAATTCATAAATACCGTAATAAGTGCCCCTATCATCAGCACCAATAATATAGAGGGTTTTTGAAGCTTCCTTTTCATTAAAGGGTAAAGTTTGAAGGACAAAAGTTTCCGCTTTTAACTCAGTTTGCAACAAATCACTTTGTTTTGAAGTGTACAACTGATTAATCAAATTATTTGATTTTTTTGTGCCTATAACAATTATCTTGTTGTATTTACCTTTTATCGATTTTTTTGAACTCTGTATGTTAACCAATTCGTTGGGGTAAACTTTTTGAATATCTGCTTTTAAATCATTCGCAGAATTCAGCTCCACAGAGGTTGCGTTATTGCCATGCAAGATTACTGTTTGTGCACTTAATGCTATTACCATAATTAATAAAAATACGGTTAATACTAATTTTTTCATATTTTATCCTGTTTTGCCCATAACTTGTTTATATATGCATACAAATATACACATTTATAAGTTCTATTTGCCGGATAACATTAGCTTTTGATTAATTTTATAATATTGATTATGTCTTTAGGAATCTTGATAAATGATTTATATTTTTTTAATAAATAATTTAAATTTTAGTTATTTTTTATAAAATGCTAGTTACAAAGAGTCTTAAAATAAACTACCGATTCTCTACCGATTTCTTACTGATTTTACATAATTACTATCAGTTTAAATTTAACAGGAAATGATTAAAAATCCTCTAACTAGGTAATTTACTAATTATTATGTTTGTAATTAGAGTAAGTTTGCAAACAAAGACCGTCTGCCTAATTTAATTCATAAAAAGAAAGATATTATAAATAACAAAGCCCCATATAATGCGGGGCTTTGAAGGTGATCGCGGCAGGATTCGAACCTGCGACCGTCGGCTTAGAAGGCATTTTTATTTCTTTATAATAAGCTGTATTACAGATTATTATAAAACATCATTCTCAAATCGTACCATTTTCGTACCAGTTTATTTATTATTATAAATGCCTGTATAACAATACAATAAAAAATAAAAAAATAATCGTACCAGTTTTATAAGACTAAAAATTATCGAAAAGAGCAGATGCTCCATCTCATTAATTTCTCCTAATAAATTGTAAATGAAATTGGGAAGTATTCTATCGCTCTTTGTTGGAAATGATCATAATTTTCTTCCCGATAAAACATTTAGTTCAACATCTGCTTCATACTTGGCTTTACAAGCCGTATGAAGGCTATTTATTACCACCAGTATTTATTATTTTCATCAATTTTGGTGTCAGAATTAATCCAATTAGTCCAGCAGATATTCCTGTTGCAATTACGTTTCCATATTCTCTAATTTCAAGTCCATTCATAAGTCTAATGGTTATTATCAAAAGTGTAAGTCCGATTAATATTTTCCAGTAAGTTAAATTCATTTTATTTGTCTTAATTTCAACTTTCGGCAATTTATAGATTGCTAATAGAATTATAAGTCCACCAATTAAAGTACTTGAATGTTGAAGAATTTTCAAAATCGGGATTTTCATTCCTAAAATATTTACAGTTTTTCTTAGCGTTGGAATATTTTCCACAAAATATCCGTGGTTGTGAGTAAAACTGTCCCAAAATAGATGTGAAAATGCTCCGATTAGTATTGATATAATAACAACAAACCAATTTTTCTTAAAATATGCATTCCAGTCAAATTTCATTAACTGCAAAAATCTTGATTTTATAATTTTCGGTAAATTATCTAATAATGTATTTCGAACAATATTGTGAAATATAAATGCAAGCAAAATACCTATAGGTAAATCAAACCAAAAAAGTCCTTCTATTGTATGACTATAATCACTCTTAATTTTCATTCTTATGAAGTATTCAAAATCAGGTGTTAGACTTCCGATTATAAGTCCAGTTAACGAAAACCATTTTTTCGGCAAATAAGTCAACGGTAAAATAATTGCAGGATGTGAGAATGTAAATGGCATCTATTTCTATTAATTGTTTCTTACTGTTTTATGTTCAGGGTTCTTGAATTCTCAGTTTTGTTTTTTTATTGGTGGTAACTCGTTATATAAACACAAATATACACGATTATAAGACCTATTTATCGGATAACGTTAGTTTTTGGTTGTTTTTAATTTAAACTAAAACTATTAATAAAATCACTCCCAACTAATAATGATCGTACATCAAATTTAAACATCAGCCGTCTGCCTACCAAAATGCATCAAAATAGGTACATATCGTACCACTTTCGTACTAGTTCTATCTGGTATCTACCAATTTAATTGAGATTAAAAAAGTAAAAAGAGATCAAAAAAAGGATGTAACTAATTGTTACATATTATATTATAGGAATATTGAGTGAAGTATAAAAGAAACGACCGTCTGCCTATAAAAATCATAAAATAAATAGTCTGATAATAACAAAACCCCATATAAAATGGGGCTTTGAAGGTGATCGCTACAGGATACAAACCAATGTAAATAAATTACATAAAATCTTATTTATCAATATAATATAAAATGATGTATTTTATTATATTCCTATAATGGGAACAAATATGTTT
>Ga0190293_1000518_pt1 | contig 13719 bp, 5 predicted proteins | sample 48693001_MG_FD_161671 | JGI IMG/M metagenome (GOLD analysis project Ga0190293, IMG submission 161671) | Hydrothermal vent microbial mat bacterial communities from Southern Trench, Guaymas Basin, Mexico - 4869-30-0-1_MG | ecosystem: Environmental > Aquatic > Marine > Hydrothermal vents > Microbial... | reverse complement strand
AAAAATATGGTTAAAGAATTGCATAAAGAGGGAATCGCTGTTATAATGGATGTAGTTTACAATCACGTATCAAATTATGATTTTCATCCTTTAAAATATATAGATAAAGAAACTTATTTTCGTCTTAATAAAAATGGTGACTACATTGCCCAAAGCGGTTGCGGAAATGACTGCCAAACAGAAAATCCCGCTATGTGTAATCTAATACTCGAAAGTTTAAAATATTGGATGACGGAATATCATATAGATGGATTCCGCTTTGACTTAGGATATTTAATTGATGAGGAAACTCGTAAACAAATTTTGACTAAATTACGAGAGCTCAATCCAAATGCAATTATATTAGCTGAACCGTGGGGTGGCGGATATGATCCTGATGGTTTTTCAGATATGGGATGGGCATCATTTAATGATAAAATCAGGAATGGAATAAAAGGACAAAATCCAGTAAATAATCTTGGTTTTATTTTCGGTAAATGGTCGGACAAAAATAACCAGAAGACTTTACAGAGGTTTGCAATGGGTTCATTAAGAGAATTTGATGGACAATATTTAGATGCTGCTCATAGCGTAAATTATCTTGAAGCTCACGATGATAATACATTTGGTGATTTTATACGAATTGGCAACGGTGATATTAAAGAATATGATATTATAAACAATCGAGAAGAAAATGCTAAGTTGACTGAAGAACAATTAGCATTAAATAAGTTGGGTGCATTATTCTTATTCACCAGCCAGGGAATTACGTTTATGCATGAAGGACAGGAATGGGCGCGCAGCAAAGTAATTGCAAATACTGATGTGCCTGACGCGCATATTGGGCAAATTGATCATAATTCATATAATAAGGATAACGAAACCAATTGGTTAAATTGGGATGAAAAGGATATGAATTCCGATTTAGTCAATTATTACAAGGGACTAATTCAGTTACGGAAAAAGTATCCTGAATTCAGGCACTCACAACCAAAAGATTTTGAATTTATTGACGTAGGTGAACAAGTAGCATTAGCTTACATTCTACAAGATAAATTTATAGTTACTTTAAATGGTGATCAAAAAAATGATTTGCAAATAGATTTACCAGATGGTGATTGGAAAGTATTGGTTGATGGTGAAAAAGTAGATTTATCCGCTGAAAAATCGATTTCAGCAAAGTTGATTATTAAACCAACAAGCGGAATTGTATTAATTAAGAATTAAGTTATTTCAACAATAACATTTTCTTTGTTAGAGATTTATTTCCATATGTTAAAGTATAGAAATATATTCCATTGCTAAATAAAGAACCATCAAATTTAATTTCATATTTTCCTGATGGTTTAATCTCATTAATTAATGTTGCAACTTCATTGCCTAAAATGCCATATAGTTTCAACTGAACTCTTTCCTCAACCCCTATTTGATTTATCGGAATTGTATAATTTATTGTCGTAATCGGATTAAACGGATTGGGGAAATTCTGTGAAAGAGAGAATGATATCGGGACATTAGGATTTTCAGTGTCATCAATATCTAAATCATCAGTTAACTTTTTATTTGTAAACATTCGGAATTGACCCGGTGTTAGTTCAAATTTTTTATTTGTATCAGAAATATTATATGTTGTACCTGAAAAATACTCATACCATAATCCTGAATAGTAAAATTTCGGTTTAATCTTTTGCTTTTCAACTCCAAAATTACCTATAATTATTGCACTCATTGAAGAATGAGATAATCCAATTCTTTTCAATCCATTAGGATTATCTAAAGATAGTTCCACGCTTGTTTTAGGACTACGAAATACTTCATTTTTATTTCTAATATTTATCAATTGGGAGTATATATCGTACAATTCTTTCCGATCAGAATCATTATAATAATCCCATCGGATTGGTTTCTCTCCTACCCTGCCATTATAATCAATTGAAAAATCGTAACCTAGTTCACCGAACTGCCAAATCATTTTCGGTCCCGGTAAAGTAAAGAAAAATGCTGCGGCTAATTTTTGCCGATCTAAAGCGGTTGCCAGATTCTTGATATCATAATTATCTGAAGAATTTCCAAAATTGATATTCTTATACATTAATCGCTCTTCATCATGGCTTTCCATGTAGGTCACCAAGTTTGGCTCTGCCCAACTTCGACTTTTAAAAAATCCCCATGAAAAATCAGATTCGTTATAGTAACCCATCGTAGCTTGGTTATAATTATGATTCGAATTACCCCATAGCATAAATCCATAATTAGCTAATTCCTTTTCCTCAACATTGTCGGCAAAATGCTCTAAAATTAAATAATTAGATGGATCATAACTCCAAACTTGATTGGCTATCCGCTCTAAAATCGCGATGCGCGATGCATCGTAAGGAGTTCCCTCGCCACCTTTATTTGTTAATCCCTTTGTGAAATCTAATCGGAAACCGTCAATTTTATATTCCTCAATCCAGTACCGCAAAACGCGATCGACGAAGGAGTTGGTGTGTTCACTTTCGTGATTGAAATCATAACCCCAAGAATATACATTATTCGGTGATTTAACATTATACCATGGGTTATTCGCCGCAGGACGATTGTTTACGCTATCCCAATATAACCTCACCAACGGTGATTGTCCGTATGAATGATTTAAGACAATATCTTGAATAACTGCAATACCGTGTCTATGACATTCATCAATAAATGCTTTTAAATCATTTTTTGTGCCATAATATTTATCAGGTGCAAAATAAAATGACGGATTATATCCCCAACTTGAATTGCCTTCAAACTCGTTGATTGGCATCAACTCGATTGCGTTAATACCAAGATTTTCAAGATAATCCAATTTTACCATTACCGTTGAATAATCGTGTTCCTCAACAAAATCACGAATCAATAATTCATATATTACCAAATCTTTCTGCTTCGGTCTTGTAAAGTCGTCAGTATTTTGCCATTGATATTCTGACTGACCGGTTTGAAATACGGATACAGCATTATTAGTTTTATTGCTAGGATAGCTCTTTAAATTTGGATAAGTGCTGGACGGTATATTATTATCATTCCAAGGATCTAATATTTTATCCGTGTATGGATCAGCAATCCTCATTTCTCCATCTACTAAATATTGAAAAGCATATTCTGTACCTATTGTCAAATTGTCAAGAGTAATCCACCATAATGTACTATCAGTATCAGGCTGATACATATTCATCGCATAATCATTATTTACTTTCCAATCATTAAAATCACCAACTAGATACACAAATTCTTTATATGGCACAAAGAGTGCCAATGTTACTGTTGAACTATTAACATAGTTAATACCCGGTTTTAAACCATTTGGTAGAACTTGACTGACTTGATCTGGTCGAATAACAATAGCAAAATCAGATGTATCAGATACACCTGTTACATCCTTAGCAATGCATTGTATTTTATATTCATCAGGATTATATGTGGAAGCATTAAAATCAAATTTTAGTGTATCATCAACAGTATTTGACACTTCCGTTCCATTAATTATTAAATAAAGTGAATCAGCATCAACACCATCAGTAACTGTGGTAATTACAATAGGTATTACATTATCTTGTGATGCAAATACCGGTGAACGAAATGGATCGCCATAAGAATTTTCCACTTCCGGCGAGACAACTACTACTGATAATCCCTCAGAATAAATATCAAAATGCCAATCAACACCAACGCCACCGTTGTTATCCCAATTATTCTGTAAATCGGTAAATACAAAATCTATTATCGTAGCATTATTTGGTATTACATAGTCATATTTCCATAATCCATCAACAGTTTTTTCCATAATATAATCTGCCGTATTTGTCCAATCATTATATCCCAAATGAATGTAACATGTATTTGTGGCTATCGGTAGAATATTTCTATTCGCTAAATTATAATAAATATTTACCTGACCGCCCTGAACAGGATTTGTCGGCTCCCAATATACGTCTTGTGCATCGGTAAAACCGAAGAGTAAAAGAACCAATATTATAGCGCCAAGGCGCTTGAAATATTGACTTTTGAATTTTAAATGTTGAGTTGAATTCATTTTTCAGATATTACCAAATTATATTAACACAATAATACTTAAACACATTATACTAATTGAAATATGTAGAAGAAGATAATTCAAAATTCAACACTCAAAATTAAAAATTTCTTTAACTATTTTACTTTTACTTCCGTAGATAAATGTTTGTACCAACTGAAATAAAGTGTTGTTGTTAAAATCGCTAGTAAAATTCCAAGTACGGTAACACTTGTCCAATTTTTGAACATTATACTCATCATAAATAGAAAGAAGATAATTTGCCAAGGAACGGCAACAAATGTAGAAAAAATATCGCGTTTATTTTCGCTGTCAATTGCGATAATGTCATCTTTAGTTAACTTATTTTTGAATCTGCTCCAAGTTCCAAACGGACGTGTTTTATTATAGAATTTAGTAAGAGTTTTTTCATCGGTCGGGGTTGTTAAAAGTGTTCCAATAATTGTACCTAATAATGATGAAACAGAAGCAACAGCAAACATTGCATATTCCGTTGTCCCTTCCGGGGCAAATGCTTTAAATAATATTGCAGCAAGCATACCAGAGATTATTCCAGCAGAAAACCCCCAACCGTTCATACGCGACCAGTACCATCGTAGCAACATCGGTATTAACATACCGGAACCGATGCTCATAGTTATCCATCCCCAGACGGAATTGATATTTTTAAATACTAACATCAGTCCTAATCCAAATATCACGATTAGAATTGATGCCAAATAACTATGTCTCATCAATTGTTTATGGGATGCTTTCGGATTAATATAAAGTTGATAAATATCTTTTACCCAATATGCAGCACCAGCATTTACCGTTGAATCAAAAGTTGACATTCCCGCCGCCATTAAACCGGCTACCAAGAAACCTTTTACACCGATTGGTAAAGTATTTACAACGGCTGGTAATACTAATTCAGGATCACTAATTTTACTGCCAAGCGATACTCCAATTACTGCAATTGCACCAATAAATATCCAACGGAATGATAATAAAAACACCCAAAACGCACTTAATAATCCCGCTTCGCGATCATTACGCGCTGCGAAATATCGTTGCAGCATATAATTGCCTGTACCACCGGAACCTTCCAATACAACTTTCAAGATATAAAACATCACGGCAATTCCAAATAAATTATAAATTGAATATTGCGAATCCTGATCAATATCTAATTTGGTAGCCGGTAACACACTTGTCCATTCTTTGAGGGTTGTTGTAACTCGCTCAAAGCCACCATCAAAAAGTGGCAATGAAATACTAAATTCTTCCGGTAGTGTAATTTTAAATGCTATTGATGCCATATATAATATTGCAGCGAATATCAAAAAGCCCTGAAATACATCCGTCCAAACAACGCCGTATAAACCCGAAGCAACGGTATATATCATCGCTACAGCGATTAAAATAGCAGCCGCCCAAAATTCAGATGGTAATCCAAGATAATTATGTAAACCTAAAAATGAATCCAAAAATTTTCCACCGCCAAGTGCAAAATATGTTACCATTGCAATTGTCATAATAATTGAAGAAATTGCCGCAATCAAACGCGCCACCTGCCCCTGCGTACCCTTGCCGAATCTAAGTTCCATCCATTCTGCCAAAGTCATCGCTCCTGAGCGACGATTCCATTTACCCATATAGATCATTAAGAAAGCCATTATCAGTGTTACACCACCGCGAATCTCAATATAAAATCCCTTCACACCGAGAGCGTAAATCAATGCCGCGATAATCATCGTTCCACTAATATCCAAATTGGAAGACATACCTGAGGACGCCAAAGCCCACCAAGGCATATTTCGATTACCCAAAAAGTAAGAGTCAATTCCACGCGAGGCTTTCCGCTGAAGATACAATCCAATCAAGACAATTGTTATTAGATATAAAGCTACAATTCCATAATCAATTCCGTGCATAATAACTCCTTAATAATTAATTATATAGTTGACCAGCCATCCGGTATTTCAGTTCGAGACGGTACAACTATGATACCATTTCTAATGGCACAATATTCCAAATCAGCTTCTTCAATTTTATTCCGATTTTCTAATATAACATTTTTACCGATTTTCACATTTTTATCAATAATTGCTCTATTTATTAATGTATTCTCTCCTATCCCACCAAAGACATCAGCACCTATTCCATCATTGGAATAATTATCAGCACCATTGTGAACAACGTGGTCTAATTCAACGCCGTCACTAATAATACTTCGTATTCCAACAATTGAGCGAGTTATTTTAGCTTTGCCTATACGGCACCCCTCGTTAATAATTGACGATGTAACATCTGCACCTTCGATCTTACTACCCGGTAAAAAACGCGGATGAGTAAACAATCGATGTTTTTCCTCGTAAAAATTAAATTCCGGTACTGGATCAGTTAGGGCAATATTTGAATTATAATAAGCCCCTATCGTTCCAATATCTTCCCAATTACCATCAAATTTATAAACAGACGTCTTAAATTTTTTCATTGTGGCAGGAATTATATTTTTACCAAAATCATTGCCTTCAAATTTCAATGCTTTATCTAATACATCTTTTCTATAAATATAAATTCCCATTGACGCCAATACGTATTCACCTAATTCAGATTTTTTTATATATGGTTTAATTTGTTCCTTATTAGGTTTTTCAACGAAGTCCGTAATGTTATCATTGCTATCTGTAGCCATTATTCCATAACGACCCGCATCTTCAATTGGTATTGGTATTGTGGCAATTGTTAATTCAGCATCAGAATCCAAATGATGTTGAAAAAACTTCCGATAATCCATGTTATATAAATGATCACCAGCCAAAATTAAAAAATTTGAACAAGACATCTTGGTAAAACGACTCCAATATGATCTAACTGCATCGGCTGTACCTTGAAACCAATCAGTACTTTCTAATGTTTGCTGTGCTGCAAGAATTTCGATGATTCCTTCTGTAAACATATCAAATTTGTATGTTTGAAAAATATGTCGATGAAGTGAAGCAGTATTCACTTGAGTAAGAATATATATTTTTTTAATACGTGAATTGATACAATTGCTCACCGGTATATCTATTAGTCTGTACTTTCCACCGATGGATACTGCCGGTTTGGCACGGTATTGTGTAAGTGGATACAAACGCTCACCGCGACCTCCACCCATTATTATAGCAGAAAGATTTTGTCCAATATTCATGGTTATTTTTCCTCCAAAATCTGTGTATATAAATTAAGATATTTTTTGGCAGAGTTTGACCATGAAAAATCTTTTTCCATTGCATTAGTAATTAACTTCCTCCACAATTTTTTATCTTGATATATTTTTACTGCTTTCTGAACAGTTTTTATCAATTCCTTCGTAGTAAATCGATTGAATACAAAACCATTTCCATCTGATTTAGAATAATCAGTAACTGTATCGGCTAAACCACCTGTATTAAAAACTATTGGAATTGTACCATAGCGCAGACTATAAATTTGATTTAATCCACACGGCTCATAACGCGATGGCATAAGGAACATATCTGATCCAGCTTCAATCAAATGTGCCATTTTTTCATCGAAATAATTATGGAAACTGATTTGATTTGGATATTTTTTCTCAGCTTTTCGCAATGCGCGAACGATTTTAACATTGCCTGTACCTAAAATCACAAGCTTGGCATCAGTTTTCATTAGATCATCAATGGCATTGAGTAGTAGGTTAAATCCTTTAGTCGTAACCAAACGCGATATCATTCCAATAACCGGTTGCGTAGAATACTTCCAATTACATTTTTTGAATAAGGTGTGCTTATTTTTATTTTTTCCTGAGATTGATTTGATTGAGAAATGTTCTTTCAATAATGTATCAGTTTGTGGGTCCCAAATTGAATAATCAGCACCATTTATTATTCCGCTGAATTTATTTTGCTGAGCTATTAATAGCTTTCTCAAACCGAATGATAATTTTTCTTTCTTTAACAATTCATTAGCATAATTCGCACTTACCGTATTTACTGCATTAGAATATTCAATTCCAATTGCTAATGAATTGAAGCATTTGCGCCGTTTATCCCTATTATTAAAATCATTGGGGCGCAAAAACTGCGCTTCGTGAATACTAAATAACCCTTGATATTCCGCGTTGTGAATTGTCAATAATGATGGAATATTGATATTTCTATTTTTCAACATCCACGGAATTAACGCTGTATGGTGATCATTACAATGAATCAGATTTACAGAGAATAATCCTCTTTCAACCAAATCCATAACAACGTATTGTAAAAATAAAAATCTTTTAAAATTGTCAGTATATCCCTCACCGGTGTCATCAGTATATATTCCGGTTCTGTTATAAAAATGATCGTTTTTAACAAAGAAAATATCAACGCCATTCTGATTGAATTGAAACAATTCATATTGAAATTCGTCATTTCCAATCTGAATATTGCCTTTTATACCGGAAAATTTAATTGCATATTTTCTTTCATCAATAACTGAATAGAATGGAGTAATTACAGCAACTTTCTGACCTTTTTTTGAAATTTCTTTTGGTAAAGCGCCCACAACATCGGCGAGACCGCCTGCTTTTGAAAACGGCGCTACTTCTGCCGAGATGTAAAGTATATCAATTTTCTGTCTAAAATTCATTTGCAATTCATCTTCGATACTTTTCACGCCGCGCCCCGCAAGCCGGTCGTGTAATTCCGAATAATGATTATGTTCATTATCAACCACTTCCCGCATATTCCAAAAAACTTGATACTGATATCCATTTAATTCAGTATAAATACCTTTCTCAAAAATATCTGATACTCTGCGAATAAATTCCAAACCTAATTTATGTTCACGGAAAATAAGAAAATGATTAAATTCATTTGTTAAACTCAATCCATCCGCAACACTAATCTGTTTTAAACTATCGGATAATTTGTCTTTATATGCCACCGAGGATCGAATCCAACCAGCGGTATTTTCATAAGAATTATTATAAAATATTAAGGCTCTTTCATTTCCAAATTGATTTGAATAAGCAAATACATTTTCATTCACATTTCCTTCGGAATTAAAATAATCATATAAATAAAAATTTTCAACTCCTGAAAATAAATACCGTTTATGCATAAGTGGAAAAATATCGTATTGGTGGCGGTCTATAAATCCTTGATCAGGCTGTTCATCCCAATATGCTCTGCGATATTCCATTCCGTATTTCTCTTCAAATCCCTCAATTTGGCTATGTCCGAACATTGGTAACCCGGGCATAGTTATCATCAGTAAAGTAACGCCAAAATATTTGTCGCTCTTGCCAAATTGCAGAACAGCAGTTTCCTCATCAGGATTGTTCAAAAAATTGACGAATCGCTTTAATATTTCCGCGTCAAATTCCAAAGTTTTTTTAATTGTGGTACGATAATCGGTGTTGCGTTCCATCTTCAACATATTCATAAAAGCGCTGTTATAAACGCGATGCATTCCCAAAGTTCGTACAAAATAACTTTCCATCATCCAAAATGCTTCAGCAAGCAATAAGGTGTCAGGTACCTCCGCCGCTACGCGATCGACTACCTCCCGCCAGAACTCATTCGGAATCTTCTGATCGAATTCACTCTTCGATAATCCAAATTCAGCCCGCGATGGAATATCGCTGCCCGTTCCCGCTTCAGGATACCACAGTCGCTGTAAATGTTTTTTGGCAAGCGTCATCGCAGCATCAAATCTGATTATTGGAAAATTACGAGCAACATGCAAAATTGTTTGGATTACCGTTTCCCGAACTTCCGGATTAAGATAGTCTAATTGAGCGGTATCATTCCATGGCATTGATGTACCATCGTTACCGTGATAAATATATTTTTCGGCGCCCGTCCAATAATCCACACGTTTAAAAACAACTGCCGCATCTGATTGCGAAAAGTATTTGTCTTCAATAAAAATCCCTACCCGTTCATCATCAGACAAATCTTTTCCATTAAATGTATAGGCAGGATATGGCGAATAATCTAATGAAAGAAACCAATCGGGATGTTCAATTACCCAATGCGAATCGATGCCGGTATGATTCGGCACCATATCGCTTGCCATGCGGATACCGCACTGCCAACAACGCTGCTGCAAATTGTGGAAAGCATCCCAGCCCCCAATATCATTTGCAATTTCATATCCCATTAACGAATAGGCCGAGGCTTCCGCCTCAGGATTTCCACACATTCTTTTGATCGCTTTTGATGCTTTGCTGCGTTCCCACAATCCTATCAGCCATAAAGCAGTGAAGCCGTATTCTGCTAATTTGTCCAATTCCTCATCGGGAATATCATTTAAATGTGTAATATTCTTTTGATATTGTTTAGATAATTGATCCATCCAAACATATACATTTTTGGCAATCATTACGACTTTCGACATCCATTCACGATCTGGACTGAACCGTTCATATTCCTCTTCGCCAAAATACTCAGGAATGTTTATCTCACCGGGACCAAATCCACGCAACTTTTTTTCTTCGGATATAAAATCTAAAGCTTTTAATATATTTTGTAAGAAGTCTCCTAATAATTCCCCCCATTTGTCACTAATATATTCTAATTGCTTTTGAAGAGAATTTGGTGCAACAATTGCCGGCATCCGCAACATTTCTATCAAGTTTTGATTATCAGTACCAAAAGTCGGTTGCGAATAAAAATATTGTTTTAATTCATTTATAAATTTTTGATATTCAGTATTACTTTTTAAATCATTATCATCAAATAATTCATTAAATGGTTCAAAAGCGGGATTTTGGTTTTCCAACCAAAGTAAAAGTAATTCTTCGACTATTATTTCACGATTTGGAATTCCATCAGTATTACTATTTAAATATAATTTTGATGTTTTTACTTTATTAAAAACATCATTTGTGGGAAATTCATCTGCAAATTTAAAAAATAATAATTCAACATCGTCTTTTGATAATTTTTCAGATAAATATTCAAGAGCCTTTTTAAATATATCCGAATTATTTTGTTTCTTATAAAGAGAAATTACATAATGTATACTTTCATGAATTAACCCTATTGCATTTAAATCGCTTGCGTAAAGTGGCTCATCTCGATCTTCATTTATTAATTGAGTAACTTCACGTATTGTACTAAAATCTTTAAGTACAACTTCCCCTGACAATTGGAATAAAGATTGATCTATATTATATTTTTTACGAGCTTTGTTTGAAATATGAAAATCTCGGGTTGGAAAATAATTATCGGATTTTTCAAATTCCAAAACGGTTAGTCCAAATTCCCTTATACTTTATAATATTTATCTTTGTAATCCTTGATCATGCGAAATGCTGTATAATTTACACCTGTAATTATTGATTCACGCATAATTGATGCCCATTTATCCTGATTATTATAGAATGTAGGAATTACTTCATTTTCTAATAATTCATATAGATGATTTGCATCGGCTTCATCATCAACTACTTCCGGATTTCCGATTCCCCATCCATTCTCTCCTTGCATACAAGCTTCTGCCCACCAACCGTCTAAAATGGAAAGGTTTGGTATTCCATTCAATGCTGCTTTCATTCCGCTTGTACCCGATGCTTCATTAGGTCTGCGAGGTGTATTTAACCAAACGTCAACACCAGACGTGATTATTCGACCTAACCATAAATTATAGTTCTCAAGATAAATAACCTTTACTTCTCCAAATAATTTTTTTGCATTTTGTACAACACCATAAATTATACTTTTGCCAAGATCGTCAGCGGGATGAGCTTTCCCGGCGAATACTATTTGAATTTTGCCTTTACCAATATCGATTAATCGATCAAGATCTCGAAATATTAATCGGGCTCTTTTATAACCGGCTGCACGGCGGGCAAACCCGATGGTCAACACATCATTTGAGAGAGCTTTTTGAGTTTGTGAATTAGCATAGCCAAGTAAAAAGTCTTTATGACTTTGATGTGCCTTTAATAATTCTTCCGGTAAAATCGCATCTACATTTAACAAGCGTTCAGGATCTTCTCTCCATCCTGGCAATCTATTATCGAAAACTTCACGAAATTCCTTGCCAACCCAATATGGATGATAAACGCCATTTGTAATATATCCAATCTTATAATCCGGGAATTGTTTTTGTGCTACCTCGCCATGCAATTCGGATACACCATTTGCAGACCGACTGAAATGCATACCTAACTCGGTCATATGCAAACGTCCATTTTGTACCGAATTTATTTCACCTAAATCTTTCCATAATAAACCATCTAACAGTCTTTCACAACGCTCAATAGCATATTCATTATGACCGGCAGGTACAGGAGTGTGTGTTGTAAAATGGCATCGCTTGCGCACTTCTTCATGATTGCCATTAAACTTCTTCAACAACTGCATGATAATAAACGAGGCGTGCCCTTCATTCATATGATATGTTTCGATGTCGTTGTACCCCAACTCATCCAATAATTTAATTCCGCCAAATCCATGTATTGCTTCTTGCAAAATTCGATGATCTTTATCACCGCTGTATAAACGTAGAGTAATTGATTTATCATCTTCAAAATTTTCTTCCAGATTTGTATCAAGGAAAAAAATTGGAATTTCATGACCTGTTAAACCAACATAACGGTACTCATAAGCTTGAATCCAAACATCGCGTTTGCGCAATGGCAAAGTAAACTTAATAGGCAATTTCTTTAATAATGGATGCGGATCAAACTGAGGATATATTTCTGTCTGTCGTCCCTCATCATCAATGCGTTGTTTAAAATAACCTTCCTTATATAATAGTGTAACAGCACACATTGGTATTTCGGCATCAGCTGCTGCTTTTATATGATCACCCGCTAAAACTCCTAATCCGCCACTATAAGTCGGCAATTTTGCCGATATTCCAATCTCTGCGCTAAAATAAGCGATTTTCGTCTTCGTTTCCATCAAATTTCCTTAACAATAATTTTAAATTCCATTTTCACTTTTTTATTCGGTTCCAATTCTATCTTCCAATTAGGAATCAACACTGAACTTTGATATACTTTTTCCAACCCTGTTTCGCTTCCCGATACCGTAAATACAGGAAATCTCCAAAGTCTTGTTGGTGATTTAAATTTCGTGTCTACTGAAAATTTATCGTACTCGTTTATAATTTTTAATGATTTTACATCTTGTTCAATTGCTGCAGAATCAAGAAAATACTTAATTGGTTTTTTACCATTTATTTGATAATACCTATCTTCAGAATGTCCACCCAATAATGAATAATTCAATTCTGAGCCATACAATCCTTTGATAGTTTTATTACCAGTATTATTAATAGTAATTCCAATTGATAAAACATTCGAGTCAATATTAATTTTTTTTGTGATTTTCAATTCTGAATTAAATGCTTTACCAATACCGGTAAAAGTAATATTTGCATTTCTTTTAACTTTATACTCAATATTAGCAAAATTACCTTTTTCTTTTGTACCATTCTGAACTGCTTTCAATGATACATTATTTGGATAAAAATGATCACAAAGCATATATCTTGGATTAGCATCAACATTTAAATATTTTTCAAGATTAGCTTCCTTCATTACCGCATTATCATGAATTGAACCACTAGTTACTTTTTCACTTGATGTAGAATATAAATCTCTATGATAACTTTCTGCTACTTGATGCATTGTATTTAAAATATTGAAATTCTTATATAAAATATCAAATTCCCGAATGCACCCACCCTTA
>Ga0190293_1000517_pt1 | contig 13729 bp, 13 predicted proteins | sample 48693001_MG_FD_161671 | JGI IMG/M metagenome (GOLD analysis project Ga0190293, IMG submission 161671) | Hydrothermal vent microbial mat bacterial communities from Southern Trench, Guaymas Basin, Mexico - 4869-30-0-1_MG | ecosystem: Environmental > Aquatic > Marine > Hydrothermal vents >... | reverse complement strand
TTTTAATAAAAAATTGTTTTTATCCTTTGCCATGGCATCAATTCCAATGTCATTTTTAGGAGGATTTATTGAAGTTGATGCCACTATTTATAAAAAAATATTAGCTGTTTTATTGGTATTTGCCATTCTTAAAATGCTAAATGTTTTTGGGAAAGAAAATACTAAAATAAAAGATATTAAAATTTGGCAAGGTCTTCTTATTGGTGGTTTAATAGGTTTCTTTTCTGGATTGATAGGAATTGGAGGAGGTATTATTTTAACACCAATGATATTGCTTTTTCATTGGGGGAAAATGAAAGAAGCTGCAGCAGTTTCTGCATTATTTATTTGGGTGAATTCAGCATCAGGATTAATAGGCCAATTAAGTAGTGGTGTGCATTTAAGCATGCAATCTTTTATTTTGGTTGCAATTGCTATAATTGGTGGTTTTTTTGGAGCATACTATGGAAGTAAAAAAATTAACAATAAAAGGCTTAGATACATTCTATCCTTTGTGCTCATTATTGCTTCTGTTAAATTATTTTTTGTATAAATGAAAACAAACAACAACATTACTGGAATTATACTTTCTGGAGGTAAAAGCTCTAGAATGGGAAGTGATAAAGGATTTGTGCTATACAAAAACAAACCTTTTATACAACATGTAATTGACGCTATGCAGCCTCTTGTAAACGAAATTATAATAGTTAGTGATAATCCAGCGTATGATAGTTTTAAATTGAAACGCATAAATGATAGTATAAAAGATGCAGGTCCTTTGGCTGGTCTTTACTCGGGATTGCAAGCTTCAAAAACAGAACTAAACATCGTATTAAGCTGTGATGTTCCTTTGATGAATACGAAAACACTTCAAAAATTAATTGATGAGGTTTCAGATGAAATTGATGTCATTCAAATTAAAAGTAAAGGAAAAGAAATGCCATTAATAGCAATGTATAAAAAACATTGTAAAGCTGTTTGTTATAGCTTATTAGAAGAAGGAGAACGACGTTTAAGAATTGCATTAGAACAGTTAAAAGTGAAGACAATTACACTTGATGAATTTCAAGAAAAGTTTACAGAAAACATAAATACACAAGACGATTTAAAAAAAATAAGCAATGCAATTAAATATTAAATATTTTGGTCTTTTAGCCGAAGTGACGCAATGTAGCGAAGAAACTTTAGAGTTTTTAGGAACTACAGTTTCTGAACTTCGGAATACACTTCAGTTAAAGCATGAAGATTTAGAACATAAGAATTATCATGTAGCACAAAACAATGAATTGGTTAGTAATGAAACCATTATTTCAGAAACTAAAATAGCATTATTACCTCCATTTGCTGGAGGATAAAAATCAAGTATTTTGAATAGATACAATAGACATATCATTTTAAAAGAAATTGGCCAAGAAGGTCAAGACAAATTAGCTAAAGCAAAAGTATTAGTTATTGGGGCTGGTGGTTTAGGTTGTCCTATTTTGCAATACCTTGCTGCTGCTGGAATTGGAACTCTAGGAATTATGGATTTTGATGTGGTTGAAGAAAGTAACCTGCAACGACAAATTCTTTATGGAAACAAAGACTTAGGACAAAACAAAGCACTTGCAGCAAAAAAGCGCTTACACGATTTAAATGATATCATAACAATAGATGCTTATTCTGAAAAATTAATACATCAGAATGCCTTACAATTATTTGAAAACTATGATATTGTTGTTGATGGAACAGACAATTTTGAAACACGTTACCTTATAAATGACGCTTCAATAATTACTAACAAACCATTGGTTTATGGCGGAATTTATAAGTTTGAAGGACAAGTTTCCGTGTTTAATTATAATAATGGACCAAGTTATAGGTGTTTATTTCCAAAGCCACCAAAAGAAGATTCTATACCTAATTGTTCTGAAATTGGAGTTCTAGGAGTATTGCCGGGAATTATTGGTGTTATGCAAGCTAACGAAGTGCTGAAAATTATTCTTGATCTTGGTGAAGTGCTTTCAGGTAAAGTGTTGTATTATAATGCTTTAAATGCATCATCTACACTACTTAGCATCAAAAAATCTGAAAATGAAATAAGCAAAATTCTTTCAAAAAAAGATAGTTTTCAGAATAGAAGTGAAGCTAAAACCTGTTCAGCAATAGTTTCAGAAATTTCAATAGAAGATGTATTCAATAAGAAAAACGTGCAATTAATTGATGTAAGAGAGTATCATGAACAACCTAAAATTGAAGGTTGGAATGTGATTCAAATGCCGTTGAGTAATTTTGAAAATAATTTGAAAAAGATTGATTTGGAAAAAGAAAAGATCATTTTTTGTAAATCAGGAATACGAAGTAAAACTGCTGTTTCAATTTTGTTAAGCAAAAATATTAATAACAGTTATAGTGTTAAAGAAGGTGCTTCAGAAATAATAGAATATTTAAAAGTTAACGCATGAAAAAACCAAAAAGCGTATTTAAAGTGGGTGCTATTTCCTCAGAATTTATAGCCGAATCTATCGCTAAACATCAAACAAAAACAAGCATAGGAGCGCACAATATTTTTTTGGGACAAGTACGCTCAGATACTATTGACGGAAATACAGTAGCAGAAATTGATTATACTGCTCATGAAGATATGGCAAACATAAAATTTCATGAGATTCGTGAAGCAGCTTTCTCCAAATTCGAATTGAGTTGCATGCATATTTATCACAGTTTGGGAAGAGTAAAGGCTGGCGAAATTTGTTTGTTTGTGTTTGTGTCTTCACCTAGACGTAAGACTGTTTTTCCTGCAATTGAATTTATTGTTGAAGAAATAAAGTCAAAAGTTCCTGTTTTTGGAAAAGAAATCTTTGAGGACAACACGCATCAATGGAAAGTAAATTCATAATTTAAATAATATGGTTGACATAACACATAAAAGCACAACACTAAGAATAGCAATAGCACAAGCATTAGTTAAGGTTAGTAAACCGGAAACTATTATTGCTATTGAGAATGATACAGTTCCAAAAGGGAATGTTTTTGCAATGAGCAAAGCAGCAGGATTGTTAGGTGTAAAGAAAACACCTGATCTACTTCCAGATTGCCATCCACTCCCAATCGAGTTTGCTGGGATTGAATATGAAATAAACGGTTTAGAAATTAAAGTAGTGTTTACAGTTAAAACAATTTATAAAACTGGTGTAGAAGTTGAAGCCATGCATGGTGCAAGTGTAGTTGCTTTAAATATGTATGATATGCTAAAGCCAATAGATAAAGGTATTGAAATTCATAATATCAAATTGCTTCAGAAAAAAGGAGGGAAATCCGATTTTAAAGATCGCTTCAGAAAAGATATTACAGCAGCCGTAATTGTATGCTCAGATAGTATTTCAGCAGGACAAAAAGAAGATAAAGCAGGAAAAGCAATTATTAAAAAATTGGAGGAATGTGATGTAGAGATTATAGATTATATTATTATTCCAGATGAAAAAGACAGCATTGTTGAAAAAGCTAAAATGTTTCAAAAGCAAGGCGTCGACTTAATTATTTATACAGGAGGAACAGGACTTTCTAAACGTGACGTTACCCCTGAAGCCTTATTGCCAATTCTTGATAGACGTATTCCAGGTATAGAAGAGGCTATTCGTAATTATGGACAAGACCGTACGCCATATTCTATGCTTTCTAGAAGTGTTGCTGGAACACTCAAAGACAGTTTAGTTATTGCTTTACCTGGGTCTACAAATGGCGCAAAGGAATCTATGGATGCAATATTTCCTTCAGTTTTACATATTTTCAGAATATTAAAAGGAGCAAGACACGATTAATGAAAAATAATAAAAACATACTGGTAGATTCTTTCAATAGAAAACACACCTATTTACGTATCTCTCTTACTGAGCGTTGTAATTTACGATGCACATATTGTATGCCGGAAGATGGAGTCCTCTTATCTCACAAATCGAATATTATGAATTTTGATGAGATTTACAGCATTGCCAAAACATTTGTAGAAAATGGAGTAACCAAAATAAGATTAACTGGAGGAGAACCATTGATTCGTAAAGGTCTTCCTGTGTTATTGAAAAAATTAGCTACACTCCCTGTCGAAATAGGAATTACTACAAATGGTGTGATTGTAGATCGGTTTATGGATACCTTTAAAAAGTGTGGGATAGAGCATATAAATGTGAGTTTAGATTCTTTGAAAAAGGAAAAATTTAGGCAAATCACTCGAAGAAACTATTTTGAAAGAGTTCAGAAAAACATTTTGTTGTTAGTCGAAAATGGATTTAAGGTAAAGATTAATGCTGTTTTAATTAGAGGATTTAATGATGATGAAATTGTAGATTTTGTAAAGTTAAGTAAGGACCTTCCAATATCAATACGATTTATAGAATTTATGCCTTTTGATGGCAATAAATGGGATATGAAAAAGATGGTTTCTTATGCTGAAATTATTGACCGATTGAATTCTCATTTTTTAGAAGAACAAATAGAACGACTACAAGATAACCCAAACGATACTTCAAAAAATTATAAAATTAAAGGTTACAAAGGAAGTTTTGCCATTATAAGCTCAGTGACAAATCCATTTTGTGATTCTTGCAATAGATTGAGATTAACAGCTGATGGACATTTAAAAAATTGTTTATTCTCCAATTCAGAATCGGATTTATTAACCAAACTACGTGAAGGAAACCCAATTGAACCAATAATACAAAAAGCAGTACAAGCAAAGTTCAAAGTTCGGGGAGGAATGGATACTTTAGAAAAACTTAAAGAGCCTAAATTTCATTCTTTAAACAGAAATATGACTACTATTGGAGGTTAATAGCTAGTACTAATATTCTTTTGTAAAGCATGTCTTTAATATTTTGAAACGTAACTGTTATTGTAAGGTTTATATTTTATTTCTAAGTGTTTCTTCCCTTCTTAGTATCAATATATCCTTTAATTTCACTTATATGCATAAAAGGATGTTTTACAATATCCTCAGGTGTTTTTACAACATCTATATAATCAATGTCTAGTGCTACAACTTTTTCTCCCAATATAACATCTAACATAAAAAAGGTGCCGTTGGTAAAAATATTTTCTTCTTCTTCAGTAAAATTAGGGTAACATACTTTTATACCAATACCTTCAGGTTCTTCTTCACTGTTTAATGGTATAAAAATAGTTTTACTTGGTTCAAATTCATAGTCACCAAGTTTCACTTTAAAGTCTGTACCAAGAGGTGGTTTAAATGCAATGGTCTTCCAATCTTTAAATGTTGGAGCTTTGTTAACCAAAAACTCTACTGATTCAAAATATTCTCTTACACCTTCGGCTGTGATAATTAAATCTACTTTTTCATTATTAGGATCGCCTCCAATTTCAAAGTATAAATTCTCGCTATACTTATGTAATTCTTTAATAAAAACATCTAGCAACCTTCCCTTTTCTTCTTGACTTACTTGATCAAGAAATAAGTAATTACTTTTTTCTTTTGCAAACCATTTCCAAAAGGTTTTTGCTTTTCTGGCGTCTGGTGTACTACTCTTAAAATCTCCTTTCATTGAATCATTTTGTAATTAAATTTTCATTCCATCCAAAGCCTCAACAGTTAAATAGTTATTTGCAATAGGAAAAACCACATTATCTTCTCTAAAAATATGAAGTTTCAACATTTCAATTAAAGCTTTGGTTTGTTCTACAGCTAAATCTAGTATTACCATTCCTGAAGCTTCATCTGGAATACGTGTTACGAGCCCAAATAAATTAAAAGAAATAGCAGCAAGTTGTAGCATCTTGGTATGATCATCTTCCATTAAATCTACAACGGTTTTTTCTGTTCCTGTGCTAAATTCTTCTTTTTCGTGAAGAATAATGTTTAGATCGGCAAAAATAGTATCATCTTCTTTTCTATTATGCACAATAATGGAATCATCAAAAAACTGAAAGAAATCATTAATACCATCTAAAGTAGCTTTAGAAAAACCATTTGAATGTAATGAATTTAGAACGTTTTCAAACTCACTTATTACTGAATTACAAGCCTTATGTTCATCCATTAATGATTGAATTAAAGGGTGCATATCTTCATATTTCACTTCGTCTAAAGTAGGAGGTTGAAAAGCATCAGGTGGATCCATAGGTGAGAATTCTTCGGTTTCTTCTTGGCGCTCTACCATTCTTTTTAAAGGATCTTGTTTATTAAGGTTTTTTAAATCTAAGCTCATTTTATTGTTTTTTTTGTTTTAGTAAAAGTATAAAAAATAATTCCCTCAACTTTAAGTCGAGGGAAAATAAATGCTATTAATAATTGAGATAAATATATCTAAGGTTTATCGAATTCTCTTTTTGGTCCTAAATAATACCACCAATTGAGTATTAAACAGACAAAGTAATAGACTGCGAAACCATATAGCGCATATTCTGCAGTTCCTGCAGCAACTTGTTGTCCAAATACTTTAGGAATAATAAATGCTCCATATGCTGCAATAGCAGAAGTCCAACCTAATACTGGGCCAGCTTTTTCTTTAGAGAAAATATATGGGATACTTCTAAAAGTAGATCCATTTCCAATACCTGTAGTTAAAAACAACACCATAAATGCAGCAAAGAATGGCCACCAGTATTGCTCAGGAGTTTCAGTTCCTCTTGCTTGAATCACAAAATAAGCAACAGTTAAAGCGGCAAGAATTTGAAAAAATGTACTCCACCCAGTCACTTTAGAACCACTATTAACTTTATCAGATAATATCCCACCAAGAGGTCTTATCAATGCGCCAATTACTGGTCCAAGAAAAGCCCAAAGCATAATATTAGGTGCATTAGGATTTACCCATTCAGGATCTAAGGCATTAGAGTAAACAAATATATCTTGAGCTAATTTTGGGAACACCATTGAGTATCCAATAAAAGATCCAAATGTCATCACATAAATAATGGTCATAATCCAATTATGCTTATCATTAAGTATAGAAAATTGCTTTTTAAGGTTTTGTTTTATTTCTCCTGGAGTTGCAAATTTCATAAGGAAAACGGCAAGTAAAACAACAATAGGAAGTACAATCCACATAGCAGAATTCTTCATTCCCCAATCTTCCCAAGGTAATCCAATTAACATAAAAGCACCAATTGCTGCCGCAATTAAACCTAAGAGAACCATATAAAGTGTTTTAGAAACACCTTTTGCTGTATTAGGTAAACTAGGTGTTCCGGTAGACACATTATTCATTCCAAAGAATGCTCCTAAGGTTGCCAAAGCTATAAGAGGCACCCAAACCCAAGCAGCATTTTGTAAGCCTTCGAATGGAGCACCTTTTGCAGTTGCAATAGAACCTGCTGTACCACCAAATAGTGAAAGGGTAACAGCTAATGGAATTACTTTCTGCATTACACCAACGCCAAGGTTTCCTAAACCTGCATTCATTCCTAATGCATATCCTTGAATTTTTTTAGGAAAAAAGAAACTTATATTACTCATTGAAGAGGCAAAGTTACCTCCACCAAAACCTGAAAGTAGTGCCATAACAGCAAAGAACATATAGGTTGTGTTAATGTCACTAAGAGCAATTCCGGTTCCTATTGCTGGGATTAGAAGTAAAGCAGTCGTAACAAAAATAACATTTCTACCTCCTCCAAGAGAGATTAAAAAAGAGTTAGGTAATCTTAAAGTTGCACCAGATAAACCAGCAATTGCAGGCAAGGTGTAATACAAACTATTAATCTCTTTAAGTTTTGCAATGTATGCTTCTGTGCCTTGGGTAAGTCCTTCTAGCATTCCAAAATTAAAACCAAATTCTTTCATGTATTTTACCAAAACTCCCCACATTATCCAAATTGCAAATGCTAGAAGTAAAGCAGGAATTGAAGCCCAAAGGTTTTTATTTGCCACTGATTTTCCCGTAGAGTTCCAAAAGGATTCATCTTCTACATTCCAATCTTTAATATTTACTTTACCCATAATTTCTTATTGATTAGTTAATAATATTATAAATGATCTTCAAAAGCTCCTTCTGGTTCTTTTAAAGCAAATGCTATATAGAGTAAACTAATTAAAGCTCCAACTGAGAGGATATATAAGAAGGTTTTCTCATCGGTCATAGTGTATAAAAACAGATAGAATACTGCACCCACATTACCATATGCACCAGCCATTCCAGCAATTCGTCCAGTCATATCTCTTTTAATTGTAGGAATCATTGCAAATGTTGCTCCTTCAGCTCCTTGGACAAAGAAGGAAGCAAACATGGTTATTAAAATAGAAATAATTAACCATGAAACTGTATTATAAAGAGGAATCAAAGTTGTTTCTCCAGTAGCTTCATCAATAGGTCCCCATTGTGCAATGACACCCATCAAGAAAAAACCTATAACAATTCCTGCCATATAGATAAGCATCGTTTTTTTTCGATTTCCCATTTTATCAGAGATTAATCCTCCTAATGGACGAGCTATTAAATTTATCACTGCAAAAGAACCAGCGATTAATCCAGCCATTTCCAAGGTGACAATTCGCTCACCACCATCATTTAAAAGTGAGCTAAACACTTGGTAAAAGAACATAGGTAACATAGAAACAATAGCTAATTCTGCTCCAAAATTTGCAAAATAAGTGGAATTTAAAGCTCCTATACTAGCGAATGAATACTTATCCTTTTCTGGAATGCCTGCTTTTATTTTAGGTAAGTTGTGTTTTGTTACTTTGATTACATCCATTAAATAAACTAAAAACAGTGCTGCCCACATGATATAAACTGTTGTCCAACTTAACATTGCATGACCATCTACTTGTTGTTTGTGTAAATTAAAAACAACTAGGCCAATGGCTCCAAATAAAGGGAATTGCCAAAACCAATATTGTGCCAAATCTTTAATTGAGGTAATTGGCATAGGTTGTAATTTTCCTTTTCTATTTTTAGATTCAACACCTTCAGGATGATCTTTTACAGCAAAGAAATAGAATACACCATAAGCGCCACACATAATACTTGTTATAGCCAAAGACCATCTCCATCCATTTTCTCCACCAATAATTGAAACAGCAAAGAAAGGAACTAATGCCGCAGCTGCTGCAGAACCAAAATTTCCCCAACCTGCATAAAATCCTTCTGCTCTACCAATATATTTAGGTGTAAACCAATTGGCTGTCATTTTAATTCCAATCACAAAACCTGCACCAATAGTTCCTAAGAATAATCTAGAAATTGTAAGCATAGTAAGTGAATCTCCAAATGCAAACATGAGACCTGGAATTGTAGTTAAAACCATTAAGCCGGCAAAAATTACTCTTGGTCCATATCGGTCAATTAAATTGCCAACAATCACACGGGCAGGGATTGTTAAGGCAACATTACATAATATTAATGATTTTACATTTGCCTTGGTAAGCCACTCAAATTGATTTAACATTTCTGTTAGAACTGGAGCTACGTTAAACCATACTACAAATGTTAGAAAAAATGCAATCCATGTATAGTGTAATGTTTTTATACTAGGATCTTTAAAGTTCAATAATCTTGGTGCTGATTGTTCCATTATTAATTGTTAAAGTTGGTTAGTATTATAAAAAGTTAGTTGTTTTTTGGGCGGTGAATAGACCATGGTGTTTTTGGGCTTCTTACTTTACGTTTATTCCAATTCCAAATGACTTGTTGATAAGGTTTCCAGATATAGTTTAATGGATAAACAAGGAAATGAACCAATCGTGTAAAAGGTGTTATTAAAATAATTAAGTAAGCACCTATTACATGAAGCTTAAACATTAAAGGCATTGCACTTATGGCAGTAATATCAGGAGAAAATGTAAAAACGGATTTTAAATAAGGTGACATTACAGATGCAAACCACGAGCTTCCCCATCTATAAAACACGGCAGTGTACATTCCTGAAAAAATAATAAACAAAAGAAGTAATTCAACAAAAATATCCATTTTAGTGGTTACCATTTTAATTCTGTCATCTGTTATTCTTCTTATATACAAAAGAATTAATCCTATGAAAACACAAATAGCAGCAATAAATGAGGAAATCTCTAAGAATAGTAATCTTAAAGGCTCACTATTCCAAAGAATAATACTCTTCGGAATAAGAAATGCAACAAGGTGTCCAAAAAACAAAATTAATATGCCCCAGTGAAAAGGAACAGAACCCCAAAACAATTTTTTTCCTTCCAAAAATTGAGAAGACAAAGACGACACTTTAAATTTTTGTGATCTATATCTTGAAATAGTTCCTATTAAAAATACTACAAATGCTATGTAAGGTAATGCGATAAAAAAGAAGTTATTTAATGTGTCCATCTTTTATTTATTTATTATGACTCAAGTGTTATTTCTTGTTTTATTGAACTCAAGAAGCCACCTGATCGTTGAGGTTGTTCTTCTATTTTAATATTAAAATCATGATCTAATGCTTTATATAAAGCAAAAAGAGCATGTTTGTATATAGTAAATGATTCATGCTTGTCTAACAGTGTTTTATGGTGTTTTATATATACTTTTTCTTTAGCTAAAAGTTGATTATCTCCAAACCCTTGTATCATTTTAGTTAAGGCAGGTGCAATCAACTTATTAATCAAATCCTTAAGTAATATGGGATCCTCTATGACGTTTATTAATTTTAAAATATTCGATAGATTATCAGCCAACTCTCCTTCACAATCAATGCCATATGATTTATGTTCTTTGTTAAGATTAACTAACAATTCTCCTCTTTTATAATCATCTCCAAATACAACATAACCAATATCTAAAGTTGTGATAGATTGTACTTCAAAAGTTCTTAAATACAAATCTTCCAACTCATATTTTGATACAGTACTAATTACATCTGTAAAAGGTTGTAGAAATTCACCTACCTCAGGCAATACTTTATTTAAATATTCCTGAACATCTTTTACATTATCTACATAGTCTTCCTTTTGAGGAAAGACAAATAAATTGGAAATTTTATTGTAATTTAATAATTGTTTATTCATACTATTTTTTTTAAAGTCCACGAGCAGGTTGTTCGGTAAATCCAAATCCAGCACTTCCTTTTCTGTCACCTGTAAATTCTGCCATTTCAATGGCTTGTTCTCTATGAGCTGCTGGAATTACAAAACGATCATCAAATTTGGCTAAAGAAGTTAAATAATAAACAGCATCAGCCATTTCAGTATCTAAGCCTACTTCTTTAAGACTTTCTGCAACCATTTCTTTATTTAAATCGCCAACGGTTACATCTCTTCGATGTAAACGAACGGCCATTAATTTTTTTAAAGTAATTTTCATTAATTCTTCATCACCATTACTAAATAAGTTAGCAAGGTATTTAAGTGGCATACGAGCATCATCAACAGTTCCAAAAATATCATCCATTGAAGCGTCATACTTTGTTGCTCTTGACCAGAACTTAGAAATAGGGTTAAGGGTGTCTTTTTGTGATTCAACATCATTACTACTTAAAGAGGCCATTACTGGTAATAAAGGTGGAACGTAAAATAGCATAGGCATTGTTCTAAACTCCGGATGGAGTGGAAGCGCCATTCCCCATTCTTTTACGAATTTATAGGTTGGAGATTGTTGAGCAGCTTTTATAGTAGAATCAGCTATACCGTTTTTCTTAGCAGAAGCTATTACATTAGAATCAAATGGATCTAAAATCATATCCATTTGTCTTTTAATTAAATCTTCATCATCTGCAGCTGCTACAGTTTCTATTTGACTTGCATCATAAAGCATAACTCCCAAGTATCTAATTCGACCTACACAAGAATGCATACAAGCAGGAGCATGACCAGCTTCTAATCGTGGATAACACAGAATGCATTTTTCAGATTTTCCAGTTCCCCAGTTGTAATAAGATTTTTTATAAGGACAAGCTGTAACACACATTCTCCAAGCTCTACAAACTTTTTGATTGATAAGCACTATGCCATCTTCTCCACGTTTATAAATGGCTCTAGAAGGGCAAGATCCTACACAAGCAGGATTTAAACAGTGATTACATATTCTTGGTAAATAGAACATAGCCATTCGTTCTAATTGGAACATGGCTTCTTGTTCTCCAGCTGTTAAGTTTTTAAAATTTGGATCTTGTCGTGCAAAATCTGGAGTTCCACTTAAATCATCATCCCAGTTTGGACCCATTTTAATATCTATAGGTTTCCCAGTTATCATAGATACGGGTCTGGCTGTAACTTGAGTATCTTTTTCGGGAGATTCAATTAAGTTTAAATACTTATACGTAAAAGGCTCGTAGTAATCATCTATTACTGGTAAATGTGGGTTATGAAAAATATTCAATAAACCTTTAGCTTTTCCAGCTCCTTTTAAACGAACTTTTCCCATCTTTTTTTCCCAACCACCTTTATAAATCTCTTGATTTTCCCATTTGGTTGGATATCCAGTACCTGGTTTGGTTTCAACATTGTTCCACCACATATATTCGGCACCTTTTCTATCTGTCCAAATGTTTTTACAAGCTATTGAACAGGTATGGCATCCAATACATTTGTCTAAATGAAATACCATTGAAATCTGTGAACGTACATCCATAATTCAGACTATTTTTTTAATTTATAATTAATTACCATTCTAATTTATCCATTTTCTGTATCACAACATGTGTATCTCTATTTACAGCTGTTGGTCCCCAATAATTAAAATGGAATGTAAATTGACCATAACCACCTGCTAATAAATTAGGTTTAAGGTGAATTCTGGTAATACTATTATTTGAACCACCTCTGTTACCATTTCTCAATTGAGATTTAGGAATACTAATAGTTCTTTCTACCGTATGATAAACGATACAAACTCCCTTAGGAATTCTTGAACTCACTACTGCTCTTGTACAATAGGTGCCATTATCATTGTGAACTTCAACCCAATCATTATCCTTAATACCCATTTCATCTGCATCTGCTTCGCTAATCCAGCAAGGTTCCATACCTCTTGAAAGTGTCAACATTCTATGGTTATCCATATAGGTTGAGTGAATATGCCATTTACCGTGAGGGGTTAAGCAGTTTAATGCCTTAGCCATGCTTTTACCTTTTAAAGTTTCTTTTAAATCTCCATAAACTTCAGGACAAGGAGATGGTTTATAGGTAGGTAAATGCTCTCCATAAGCGATATACATTTCATGATCTAAGTAGAAATGTTGCCTTCCTGTTAATGTTCTCCAAGGAATTAATCGTTCTACATTATATGTGTATGCAGAATAAGCTCTTCCATCATTCATTAGTCCAGACCAAACAGGAGAAGTTAAATATCTTCTTGGTTGAGCTTGTAGATCTTTATAATCTAATCTAAAGTCTTCACTTCCTTTTGCAAGATCTACTAAAGGCATCCCAGACTTTTTCTCCATATTCTCATAGGCTCTAACCGTTAGTGAACCATTAGTTAATGATGATAGATGTAATACGGCATTTGCTGCTTCGGTATCCTCTGCTAAGGATGGATATTTTTTATCACCAATCTTGATGGTTTTAAAATGATTAGATTCTATCATCTCATCATACTCATCGGCACAGAAATAATGGTTACCATGCGCACCTAATCCATTGTTTCTTACACCTTCTCCTAAGGCACAGAACTTTTCATAGATTTTTGGATAATCTCTTTTTACTACTGAAATGCCGTGCATTGTTTTACCAGGAATTGCTTCACATTCACCATGATACCAATCTTTAATATCTTTTTGTGCAACTTCACCACTCGAGTCATGAGCGATTGCAGTTGTTACAATATCTGTTTGTGTTTCTGAAAGATATTTTTCTGAAAGTTCACTAGTTTTTTTA
>Ga0190293_1000516_pt1 | contig 13730 bp, 10 predicted proteins | sample 48693001_MG_FD_161671 | JGI IMG/M metagenome (GOLD analysis project Ga0190293, IMG submission 161671) | Hydrothermal vent microbial mat bacterial communities from Southern Trench, Guaymas Basin, Mexico - 4869-30-0-1_MG | ecosystem: Environmental > Aquatic > Marine > Hydrothermal vents >... | reverse complement strand
ATAATGATTTCCCGGGAAGGGGCATTCAAATGATCGCGTTATTGCAAAGAGTATCGGAAGCCAGTGTGCTTGTTAATGAAAATTCCTTAAATAATGGGGAAAACTCTTCAAATACCGTATCCAGGGGTGAAATAACCGGGGAAATCGGAGCCGGCATCCTGGCCCTCGTGGCAGTCGAGAAAGGTGATACAGAGGCCCAGGCAGACAGGCTTTTACAGCGCATTCTTGCTTACCGGATTTTTGAAGATGACAACGGCCGTATGAATCTCAGCCTGCTGCAGACAGGCGGGCAACTACTGCTGGTATCCCAGTTCACCCTGGCGGCTGATACCAATAGCGGCAACCGCCCCAGCTTCACCCCTGCGGCTGAACCTGCGACAGGCAGAAGGTTATTTGACTACCTGCTTGAATCCGCCCGCCGTGAACTCGGCGAGGTCCCCAGTGGCCGCTTCGGGGCCTATATGCAAGTCAAACTGATCAACGATGGACCGGTAACGTTTATGCTGCGTGTATCACCACCGGTCTAATCTTCAAGTTCTTTGAGTTTCCGGGTCAGTGTATTGCGTCCCAGGCCCAGCAGTCGCGCGGCTTCAACGCGCTTGCCACCGGTAAACTCAAGCGTGCACTCGAGTATGACTTTTTCCAACTCACCCCGGGCCTCGGCCATCAGGTCAGTCTGGCCCTGGAACAATGCTTTTCTGGTCCAGCCATGCAGTGCCTCCGACCAGGAATCACCGGACTCACTCACGGGGGTATTTTCTCTCAAACCGGCCGGAAGATCTTCAGGAAAAATCTGTTCGCCCGGAGCCATCACGCATAGTTGCTGACACAGGTTCTGCAGCTGACGGACATTTCCCGGCCATGCTTTCTTTTGTAGTGCCTGTATCGTCTCAGGCAATAAGTATTTTTCTTCCAGGCCCATTTCCTCTGCTGCCTGGTGCAAAAAATGCCTGGCCAGCAAGGGAATGTCATCACTGCGCTCCCGCAACGGCGGCAGTTCGATGGTAATAACATTCAGACGATGGTAGAGGTCCTCGCGAAAGCTTCCATCGGCAATTTTCTGCTGCAAGTCCTGGTGGGTTGCCGTCAGCACACGCACATCCGCACTCAGTAAATCCCGACCACCGACGCGATGATATTCACCTTCGGCCAATACCCGTAAAAGACGTGTCTGCAATGGCAGCGGCATATCGCCAATTTCGTCCAGGAAAAGCGTACCGCCGGCAGCCTCTTCAAACCGCCCCGGTCGCCTGGTGTGGGCGCCGGTAAACGAACCTCTCTCGTGACCGAACAATTCAGATTCCAGCAACTCGGCCGGTATCGCCGCCGTATTGATGGCGACGAACGGCCCGCGCGAACGGGAGCTGTGTTGATGCAGGGCGCGGGCGACCACCTCTTTGCCACTACCGGTCTCACCGGTGAGCATGACACTGATACTGGAACGCGATAACCTGCCGATGGTGCGGAACACCTCCTGCATCGCCACCGACTCACCAATAATCTGACTCGGTTTATGAACTTCATCCGCCACCGGGGCGACAACCGGAACGGCCGAAGCACGGGCGACCACGGCAAGCACCTGGTCCAGATCAAACGGTTTTGAAAGATAGTCGAACACACCCGACTGGAATGCAGAAACTGCCTGGTCAAGATCCGAGAATGCCGTCATGGCAATCACCGGGATATCAATGCCGCGTTCTTCCATTGACTGCAAAATGCTTAATCCATCGGCATCCGGAAGGCGTATATCGGTGATGATTACGGCAGGTAAATTACTGTCAAGGGCAGCACAAACTGCGGTCACACTTTCAAAACTTTCTGTCTTGTATCCGGCACGACCCAGTGCTCTCTCCAGCACAAAGCGAATGGCTTCATCGTCATCGACAACCCAGACCAGCACCGATTCAGTCATGGTTTCGCTCCAGTGGCAGCCTCAACGTGAAGCGGCTACCAGGCTCCAGCGCCGCGTAAGACAATAAGCCCTCGTGGGCGGCGGCAATCTGTTGTGCCAGTGCGAGACCCAGGCCGGTTCCGTCGCGGCGTCCGGTAACCAGTGGCAGAAATAACATGCTACGCAGGGATTCCGGTACACCACAGCCATTATCTTCAAAATCCAGGCGCACAACACTGCTGGTTCCCGGCTTGAGTAAAGCACTGTCATAGTCAACGCGACTTCTGATTCTGATTTCACTCGCACCTGCCTGGTAGGCATTGCGCAGCAGGTTTAGAAACACCTGTCTCAGTGCAGACGCATCCACAGAAACATCGGGAATGCTGGGATCATAATCTTGAATAATTTTTACGCTCTCAGCCGATTCCAGATGCAACAATTCGGTGGTTTCCTGCAGAATAAAATGCAGATCGACCGGGCGTCTCTTGAGTTCAGGCTGGCCGAACCGGGCCAGCAATTCGTCAACACGATCCACCTCGCGCATGATCAACTCTGCCAATGTGCCCAGTTCCGTTCCATTCAACTCGGCAGCCATCATTTGTGCGGCTCCGCGGATTCCACCCAGCGGATTGCGGATCTCGTGCCCCAGGTTACGCCGCAACAAATCCATCATTCCGGTCTGCACTTCACGCTGCTGTAATTTACTTTGCTGCAGTTGCCACTTGAGATCATAAAACTCCAGCAAAATATGCTGGTCCGGCATGGGTTGGATATTACAGTCAAACCAGCCCCCTGCCAGCTTGCATTCGCGCAAATGGCGGCCATGTTGTTCACTCGCTGTTGCTGAAATGGCCTGGTTCAGGACCTCGGGGATTCCTTCAATATTCTGGAACAATTCACCATGGACACGTTCCCTGCCTGTTGCGAGGCAGTGTTCGGCGGCTGTGTTCATACTCTGGACACAGCCCTGTTGATCCAGTTCTACGACTGCTGTCGAAAGTAAATCGAACATCGAACCAGCATAAATTCAGCCGCCACCACGGGGGGTCGGACGGGGACGGTTAGTATGAATATTGGGTTGTCTGATGAAAAACGTGACCGGACTTGCTGTGGCAACCTTACGGTTTGCTGCATCTCTAAGCTCCGCAGTCACGGTATGTTCACCGCGATCTATTCCACCTACAGGTATAGCTCCCTGGGTGGTGGTTGCCTGTATCTTTCCATCCAGGTAGATGGTTACCTGCATACCATTCTTCAACTGCTCACGTGTACTCCAGGCAAGCATTACGGGTCCGTCCGGACGCCAGACGGATTCTTCCGGTTGCGGGGAAATGATCGAGAAATCCCGGTAGAGCTTGCGCAGATCCCGCAGCGACAGTTCTTCACCATCCTTCGCAGCTTCAGGTGCTTTTTCGTAGACAGGCGCTTCGATCACGCTGATCGGTGCCAGCTTGATCGGCTTTGATCCATCCTTCGGTGCCTTGTCGGTATAGGTTACATTGCCGTCCTCATCAACGACCTTATAAACCTGTGCCATCAATGGACCGGTAGTAACCGCCAAAAATACTGCGATCAGGATTAGAAGAAATGTCTTATGAGATATCAATTTCATCGTCAGGCTCCTTATTCCTACCGGCCAGTTACGCCCCGCTGCTTGCGGGGCGGGCCGGTTTCCTTAGCACTGCCGAACGACAGTCCCTTTATATAGAATAATACATATCAAACTCAACCGGATGGGTAGCCATGCGGAATCGCGTGACTTCTTCCATTTTGAGGTCGATATATGCGTCTATAAGATCATCATCAAAAACACCGCCGACTGTCAGGAAGTCCCTGTCAGTATCAAGTGCTTCCAGTGCCTGCGCCAGGCTGGAACAGACTGTCGGAATATTTTTCACTTCCTCGGCCGGCAGATCGTAGAGATCCTTATCCATGGCCGGACCCGGGTCAATCTTGTTGGCAATGCCGTCGAGGCCAGCCATCAGCATGGCCGCGAACATCAAATAGCCATTGCCGGCAGGATCACCAAACCGTACTTCAATGCGGCGGGCTTTCGGGCTGCCAACGTGGGGGATACGGCAGGAAGCTGAGCGGTTACGAGCCGAGTAAGCCAGCATTACTGGAGCTTCGTACCCGGGAACCAGGCGCTTGTAGCTATTGGTTGAAGCATTGGCGAAGGCATTGAGTGCCCTGGCGTGTTTAAAGATACCGCCAATATAATGCAAAGCCATTGTCGATAAACCACCGTACTCTTCACCGGCAAACATGTTTTCGCCGCCCTTGAACAGAGACATGTGCACATGCATACCGGAACCATTGTCGCCAACCAGCGGCTTGGGCATGAAGGTGGCGGTGCGGCCAGTCACGTGAGCGGCATTGTGGGTTGCATATTTCAAAATCAGCAGCTCATCCGCTTTGCGGGTCAACGTATTGAACCTGGTACCGATCTCGCATTGCCCGGCGGTACCCACTTCGTGGTGATGCACTTCAACCGGCACGCCCATTTTCTCCAATATGCCACAAATGCTGGCACGCAAGTCGTGCAAACCATCCACTGGTGGAACCGGGAAATAACCGCCCTTTACACGCGGACGATGGCCGTGATTGCCTTCTTCGTATTCAGCACCTGTATTCCAGGCGCCTTCTTCAGAATCAATATTGTAGAAAGTCGAATGCATGTCCGTGCCAAAGCTGACGCTGTCGAACACGAAAAATTCAGGTTCGGGGCCAAAATAAGCCGCATCAGCGACACCGCTGGACTGCAGGTAAGCTTCAGCACGTTTAGCCAGCGAGCGCGGGCAACGGTTATAACCTTCCATGGTATCCGGCTCGAGCACATCGCAACGAATAATCATCGTGCTGTGCTCCATGAAGGGATCCATCACGGCAGAATCAAGATCCGGCATCAGTACCATGTCGGATTCATTGATACCTTTCCAGCCCTTGATGGAAGAGCCATCGAACATCTTGCCTTCCTCATAAAAATCTTCATCGAGCATGCTTACTGGCATGCTGACGTGCTGCTCTTTGCCTGCGGTATCGCAAAACCGTAAATCGATGAATTCAACTTCTTCATCGATGATCATTTTCTGGATGTTTTCTACGCTCATGTCATTATTCCTATGTCAGTATCTGGATATCAGTCCAAAATGGGTCAGTATATATATGCAGAAGTCGTGCCAGATTGCTGGAAAAATCATGGTGGCTCACAAAATTCATAATTCAGAATATATGTGTGTTTTCACGACATTTAGCAACGTATTAACGACTTTTGCGTCATGTCAGAGAACTCAGCGCAGATTGATGAATTCAATACCGCACCAGTATCGCACCAAATGTCTAAACTTGCACTATTTTGGTGCGCTTCAGGTCGCGCAGAGGTACCGTATACTTGTTCAGAGGCTCCCTAGAATACCATCCAGAGTAAAACCACACCCAGGGCCAACCGGTAAATGACAAAGGGCACCAGCCCCACACGTTGCAAAAGCGCAAGAAATGCGGCGATACACAGCCAGCCTGCGAGGGCAGAAAGCACGATCGCCAAACTGAACTGAAACCAGTCTATCGGGGCATCATGTAACAGCATTCGCAATATGCCATAGCCGCCTGCTGCTGCGATGATCGGGATCGATAACAAAAATGAAAAACGCGCGGCGCTATCAGCACTGAAACCCAGCATTCTCCCCATGGTAATGGTGATACCGGATCTTGATGTACCCGGCACCAGAGCCAGCATTTGAGCCAGGCCGATCATGATGCCGGATTTCATGTTCATGTCCTGCATAGCTTTGCTGCGCGCAAAACGGGCATCCGCCCACCATAGCAACAGGCCAAAGCCAATGGTGCTGAAAGCAATGACACGGGTGTCCCTGAGCGCGGACTCAACCAGGCCGTGCAACAGGCCGCCGGCAACAATAGCCGGAATGCTGGCTACAATCAGAGTCAGCCCAAGTTTTCTGGAAGCCTCGTCACCATCACCGCTACCAAACCAGGGCGTCACCATATTCCAGATATCTTTGCGGAAATACACCAGCACTGCGAGTAACGTACCCAAATGCGTGGCAACGTCAAAAACCAGGCCTTGATCGGGCCAGTCGAAAACCCTGCTGCCCAGGATCAGGTGAGCTGAACTGGATACCGGCAGGAATTCGGTAAGGCCCTGGATCAGGGACAATACGACAATCTGAATAAGTGTCACTTTGTGTAAGTTATCCGGTAAATAACGTTGGCCTTGTCATCCGATACCAGCAGGGCGCCATCGGGCATCACCAGCACATCATTGGGCCGGCCCCATGCCTTCTCGTCCTGTAGCCAACCGGATGCAAATACCCGTTGGTTCAATACCTTGCCATCGGGCTGCACATCCACAACAAGAATCTGGTAGCCGCTTTTTTCACTGCGATTCCATGAACCATGCAGGGTGATGAACAATCGGTTTTTGTATTCGACCGGGAACATCTCACCCGTGTAGAAGGCAAGGCCCAGCGCAGCACTATGCGGATCGAGTTTTGCGACCGGCGGAGTATAGTCACTACAGTCCTTTCCCTTGCCAAACTCCTCATCCAGCATATCGCCCTGGTGACAGTACGGGATACCAAAATGCATACCGGACCGCGGCGCGTGATTCAGTTCATCTGCCGGAATATCGTCGCCCATATTGTCCTTGCCATTCTCCGTGAACCAGAGCTGGCCGTTCTCAGGGTGAAACGCCAGGCCGACGCTGTTGCGCACGCCTTTTGCAAAGGTATCCATAGCGCTGCCGTCCGGGTTCATGCGACGTATTTCACCGAAACCTTCCTCATCGCAGATATTACAAGGCACTCCGACAGGAATATACAATTTGCCATCCGGTCCAAAACGCAGGTATTTCCAGCCATGCCACTCCTTATCAGGCAACACATCGGTGACCACTACGGGTTCCGGCGGTTGATCCAGCAGGGCTTCTATATTGTCATAACGCAGAATTCGCTCCACCGCCCCAACGTACAATGCTCCATTGAGAAACTCGACACCGGAAGGCATTTTCAGATCTTCGTCGATCAACCTGACCTTATCTGCCTGTTGATCACCATCGGCATCAGTAATTGCCCAAAGCTTACCGGTACGTCGACTGCCTGCGAATAGGGTTCCGTGATCCCCACGAACCATCTGGCGTGCATTCTCAACACCTTCAGCATAGATTTCAATGCTGAAACCGGGTGGCAATTCAATCTGCCCTAACCGCACATCTGCGTGAATGCTTTCCACCAGCAAGACTGCTAAAAATAACAACATAAGATTCAAGTTTTTCATGCCCACAATGGTAGCAGCAGATCGGTTACGCGGCACCCTGCTAAGGCAAACTGCTTCAAATTCCCATAAAATGGGTGATTCCTTTGAAACCCTGATGGAGTTGTTGTGCGCCTATTAACCATTGCCCTTGGTATTCTCGTAAGTTCCGTCGCATTTGCGATGAACTCTGCATCATACCTGCCCGCGGGTGCCGAGCTGGATACATCAATACCATCGCCCGAATCCCAACTTGGATGGGAACCCGGCGACTGGCGGATTCACCACCCTGCCCTGGTGCAATACCTGCAAACGCTGGCAGAAAAATCTGGCCGCGTCAGTATCAAGGAGACCGGACGTACATACGAACAACGGCCATTACTGCAGGTGATCATAAGTTCGGAAGAAAACCAGGCAAAACTCGAATCACTCCGTGAATCACATTTGAAGGGTGCTGAATCAGGCGACCTTAAGGCACCATTGGTAGTATGGCTGGGCTACAGCGTGCATGGTGATGAAGCCAGCGGCAGCAACGCCGCACCGATCGTCGCCTGGTACCTGGCCGCTTCGCGCTCTGAATACGTCAAGGAATTGCTCAAAAACACCATCATCATTATCGACCCGAGCCTGAACCCGGATGGCCTTGACCGCTTTTCCAGCTGGTCCAACTCCAACCAGAGCCTGACATCTGTGGGCGACCGCAACGGCCGCATTCACAACCAGGACTGGCCGCCGGGAAGGACCAATCACTATTTGTTTGACCTGAATCGCGACTGGCTGCCCCTAGTTCACCCAGAATCACGCGCCCGCATCATCGAGTTCCACCGCTGGCTACCGCATGTCATCACCGACCATCATGAAACCGGGCACGACGGCTATTTTTTCCAGCCTGGCGTACCCACCCGGCAACACCCTTTAACCACGCCTGAAAATCTCGAGATGACCCGGGCGATCGCGGCTTACCACGCAAAGAGCCTGGACAGTGCCGGCGTGATGTTCTTTACCGAGGACACCTATGATGATTTTTACTATGGCAAGGGCTCTACCTACCCGGATATCAACGGCAGCATTGGAATTTTATTTGAACAGCCCCGCACCAACGGCCTGCTTTACAACCGTGTCTCCGGTCCATTGACATTCTCCGAGGCCATTCACAACCACGTGCGTACTTCTCTCTCCACCCTTGAGGGCGCTCATGAACTAAGCGCCGAGCTTAAGAAATACCAGGCTGGTTTTTTTCAAACCACACAACAAAGGGCTGCCAGGGCCGGCTTCCAGGCCTGGGTAATCGGTGATGACAATGATCCCGCACGCGCCGGGGAACTCATGGATATATTCGATCGCCACCAGGTTGAATACCATGCACTGGATGGTGAAATCACTGTCGGAGGACAAACATTTAAACCGGGACACGCCTGGGTCATCCCGGTGAAGCAACGCCAGTTTGGGCTGGCACAGGCCATGATAGAGACACGCACAAAATTCGCAGACAATACATTTTACGATGTCTCGGCCTGGAGCCTGCCGATGGCCTACAACCTGCCCTACGCAAAACTGTCGCGCCTGCCTGCCACCACTGACAACAGTCCCCCACCAGCGGCCAGCGCACCGGAACCGGGTGCCGTTGCCTGGGTTATCCCGTGGCAACAAATGCATGCGCCATCCATATTGCAGAACCTGCTGGATGCCGACGTGAGAGTGCGTGCGGCAACAAAACCCTTCAACATGGGTGGTATAAATTTTGGCGAAGGTAGCCTGGTTGTATTAGCCGGCATCCAGGATGAAAACAAAATCGATGTTGCTCTTGAGGTGCTGCAACAAGCATCTTCACGGGGGGTGAACGTACATTCATACAACAGCCATCTGACCAGCTCCGGCCCCGGCCTGGGCACATCCCATTTCAAAATTGTACCCGCGATCAAACCCCTGCTGATCGTCGGCGATGGCGTACGTAGTTACGATGCCGGTGAAGCCTGGCACCAGATGGACCAGCGACTGGGCGTGCCGCCGGTGATGATCAGTATGACCCGCCTTAAAAAAATCAACCTGAATGACTATACGCACCTGCTGATGGTAAACGGTAATTACTCGGCCATTGGTAAGAAACTGAAACAAGGTATCGCTGAATGGGTGAACGATGGCGGAGTACTTGTCGCCATCCAGGAAGCCGCTACCTGGGCCGAGTCACTGTGTTTTGAAAGCGCTGGCTGCGCTGAGCCCTCTGAAGAAGCTGATACCCCGGAAGATGAATCAAAGGCCATGGCCTATGCAGATTTCGATGACCAAAAGGCCCAACGAACCATCGGTGGCGCCATTGTCAGTGCACTGGTCGATGGCACCCACCCCATTGCTTTTGGCTACAGCGATGAGATGCCCCTGTTCCGCAGAGGCACCACGCTATTGCAGGCCGGCAAGAACCAGTTTGCCACCCCTGTACATTACACAGAAGAGCCACTTATCAGTGGTTACATTGGTGAACAACGCCTGAAAGAGATGAGCAAGCAACCCGCCGTCATCGCCGAACGCCACGGCAAAGGGTTGATTGTGCGCTTTGCCAACAACCCGTTATTCAGGGGTTTCTGGCGTGGAACCGAACGTCTTTGGGTCAACTCACTATACTTTGGACCCCTGGTTGGAACGACAGAATTACCACAGTAGTCAATACATCATATGGTCAAAAGCCCCGACCCGGTGACGCTCTGAGCGAAGGATAAATCCCGGGCCAGGAAACGTTAAATCAGTTCTCCGCTCAGGATTTCTCCGGAATGCCTTGCTCGCTGTCCTTGGCCCAGGGTAGCTTGCCCTCGATTTCAACGGTCAGAGTAAAGCTGAGAAAAGCCCGAACGAGGACCATCAGTGCAAGCGCGGCGACGTCGGTCATGGTGTGGGATACGATAACCGTCCGTATGACATCGCCGGCGATCAGAAACTCCAGACCCAGCAGGATCGAACGCCCGACAAGCTGCCGGTATTCATGATAAAGCTCGATCATTTTTCTCGATTTAAGCTGAGATAGAAGCTTCGCCGTCCCAGCGCCGCAGCCTATCAAGATGACCAACACTCCAAAAGCCTCTATTGCGTAGGCAACATAGGTAATAATCTCTTTGAACTCGTTCATAGTTTTATATAGTTGCGGGGGTAACCGCACCCATTATCGTTGTCCTGGTTTGCTGGCATTGCAGTAGTTGTATCGCAATCACGATTATACCTGATAGGGACAAGAATGCGGACACCCATACTCAAACGGTATGGGTGTCTTGTATTTTTGTGTCACCAGCTGATATTGAATTTCAGGTAGTAGTTCCTTCCCATGCTGATCATCCGTGTACCCAGGGGGATATCGCTCTCACGCACCCTGTTATAGCCACCCAGGTGGTCACGGTAAACCTTGTCGAACAGGTTTTCCACGCCCGCACCGAGTGTGATAGCGTCGGTCAATTCCAGTCCTGCTCTCAGGTTGAAGATGCCCCAACCGGCGGATTCCTCTTCGTCGTTGAATTCCGCCACATTGTCCTGGCTGGCTGAAGCCACGCTCTCGGCGGAAACGAAGTAGCGTTCATGCGTGTACGTCAGCGCGACGTAGGAGGAAAGCGGCGAGATGCGGTACAGGTTATCCGGTTCGTCGGTGCGCTTGCCACGCACGTAGCTCAGGGTACCGTTCAGCATGAAGGCATCGTTGATTGTCCATTCATAGCCGAGATCAATACCGTAGAGTTCGGCGTCCACGTTGGCGTACTGTAGCGGCAGCTTGCCGGTGGACATCAGTGCAAACATGTTGGCGGTCTGATTGGTGGAGGGCGTGCCCTGGATAAAGTTGCTGACGTCGCGGTAGAAAAGCTCCGGCGTGATCTTGAACGAATCGGTGAACCAGTCAAACCCGACGGTCAGCTCGATGCTGGTCTCAGGCTTGAGATCGATATCACCAATGTAGGTACGGCCATCGGCCAGGCCACCGGTCGCGGTCATTGGCAGCCACAGGTAACGTTCCTGGTAACTGGGCGAGCGCACTTTCCGGCCCAGGCCCAGATTAAGTCGCGTGGTGTCGCCCAGGTGGCGGCTGGCCTTGAACAGGCCAACCCAATGGTGGTCCGTCTTGCTGCGGTCGGAAGCGTTGAATTCTGCCGCCAGCTTGTCCAGTCGCTCCTGCTGCACGTACATCGGGCTCATTGGCGGAATGGCCAGGTTACCGTCAACATCGCCGGCGTCCATCTCCACACGGTTGTAGCGCAGGCCGGCCTCCAGGGCCCAGTTTGTAGTCGCCCAGGTCGCCGTGGCAAACAGACCATTGCGGTCGCGGTCGATGTCGTTGAAATTAGTCAAATAATACGCCTCATTGGTCGGGTCTATAATCGGGTGATCGTGCGATTCCCACTTGCTGTCAAAACCGATTTCCAGATCACCGTTCTCCAGGTCCAGCGTGTAGAACAGCTTCAGCGCGTCGGTGTCGCCCAGCGGCGCAGATTCACGATACATGGGCTTGCCTTTGCCGCTCAGAGGCACTGGGCGCAGGGTAAAATTGTCCATGATGTGATCGACGCTCAGCGTGTTAAAGCTGAAGGTGACCGCCCCGGGGCCGAGCGGCGAATTCAATTCGACGTTGTACTGCTCCGAATCCAGGTAACGCATATCCATTGGCAACGCGGGCGTACCAGCCATGCCGGTGCGGTTGATGACCGCGCCCAGAATGACTTCCGTTTCGCCGAACAGGTGGCCGTAGCCGATACGGTACTGCGAACGGTCGTACTCGGTGGCCAACGCGGTACCGCCGTCGAACTCATAGTCATCGCCGCGGTCGTTGCTGGCGGCGATGCTCAGCCAGTTACTGTCGTTGTGGAAACCGGCAAAAACAGCTGCACTCCAGGCCGAGGCGTTGCTGCCGTAACCAGCTTCGGCGTTACCGTACATCGACCAGTCCTCTGCGGCGGAAAAGCTCCCGCTGCGCGAGCTTATCTCGATGCCCACGCCCAGCCCTTCCTGCACGTTTTTCACCGAGCCGAGCCCACGATGAAGCGTAATCGATTCGGTTAGCGATTGGGGGATTGAGGAAAGAGGTGAGTCCATCCAGTTCGGGCAGTCGGCGCTGTAGGCCGTACCGTCGATCAATACGCTGTTCTGTGCACCAACCATGCCGCGGTATTGCGAAATGCGCGTTAGCGGTCCGTTGGAGTTACGGTTGCCGCCCGGGAACATGCGCATCAGGTCGCTGTTGTCCAGCCCGGTTTTTGCTATCTGACTGGACTGCAGCATCAAATCGCCACGGATGCGCACACCGGTCACTATGACCACTTCCAGCCCGGCTTCTTCGCTAATTTGTTCGGCGTCTTCCGTCGCGCCAAGCGCGGTCATGGGAAGAAGGACAAGGACAAGGAGTTTTATATAATCAGTAAAATGCATTGTTACAGAACCATCGTTATCTAAGGATAAGATGATTGTACTGGCCGGGCCCGGGGCTGGGACGTGACCGATTGTCGCACCTGCCGGGAATATGTTCTTTTTTGTGAATACTCTTGACCTAAATCAATAGTGAGTTAGTCTGTCAATATCCCAAAATGATTGCTGACCCTGCTACCCATATTCCCTTCCATAAAGACCGTTGTATCGTTGGCAACATAGAAAGATCCAAACCGGTCCATTTATCCGGACTCTTGCGAACTACTCAAAGCTGTCCTTGAAAACCAGGGGAGTAATGATCACCTCTCCTTGCAGTGAAAATGCAACAAGATCAGTTCCATCAAATGGCACTGTGTCATCCGAAAGTGTCACCGTCCAAAGGCCGTTCAGACCCACTCCGTTGAATGCCGATAGGGGTTGTAGTGGGCTAAACGTACCCGTAGTAAGTCCATCAATCAAAAGCGCCAGGGCCAGATCGGTGCCACTATCTGTAAATATCGCATCCAAACTGGACACCTTACTCGCATTATCACCCTGCAAATCCGTGAGAACCACATCGATACCGGCATGGGATATCTGGACATACATATTGTCCCAGTAGGCCTCGTCTCCATTGCCACCTGCACCGATGCTCAACCTGACGTCGAGGGAAGAAATAGTACCTTTTTCGCTGACATCAAAGTTCAGGACAGTAGGCGACATATTATCTATATCGCTGGCAGTCGGCCCGGCGATATCAAATGCAACCACTTGATCCAGTGCAGCCACCGGTCCAGCTACCGTGAGTAACAGCAGCAGTACTTGAATAACCTCCCTCTTAGTGAAGCGCTGCCCAATAATGAAAGCCTGGTACGCTGCACTAAATTGCAAAACTTTCAGGTATTCTGATAGATACTTATTGAGACGAATATTGTCCCGGGAAGGTCAAAAACTAAACTGTCAAATCTTATAGTTCTGACGGGTCAAATATACAGTTCACGGCTATCGATTGAGCCGATAGCATCACCTCCAATCAGGTCGCCAAGTTAATTGTGCCACTACAATGTGTAGTGGGATAAGGATTAAACGTGGGTGTCCTGACTCGGCTTGTCCTGACTCGGCTTGACTCGGCTTCTAAGGAATACAGGCCTTATGGTGCCTTGGGGCCAATACCACGGCAATACCCCCTTAATAGATGAGG